>TARA_B110000090_G_scaffold38022_1_pt1 | contig 44101 bp, 43 predicted proteins | sample TARA_B110000090 | Tara Oceans TARA_B110000090 (sample SAMEA4397239) | marine metagenome | biome: Polar Biome; feature: [SRF] surface water layer (ENVO:00010504); material: water (ENVO:00002006), including particulate matter (ENVO:01000060) such as... | depth 5 m
CAGTGAAACGGGGCGTTCGCCCTGTGTCATCACCTATTTCACATAATTAAATGATGTCGGATTATAAGTCGCTGCAAGCAGTGCAAAAACCGTAAGCCAACGTAAAACAAACCAATTTCAACACATTCCTCAAATCGCTTTATGACGAAATGAACATCATGGATTGAAGAGAAACACAAGAATCAGGTTTCACCCAAGCCAACTGCCGTCTATATGGTCGCGGGTTTGCATGAAAAAAGGACCGCATCATGGCCAATGTAGTAGTTGTCGGAGCTCAATGGGGCGACGAAGGAAAAGGCAAGATCGTCGATTGGCTTTCTGAACGCGCTGATGTCATTGCGCGTTTTCAGGGTGGTCATAATGCCGGGCATACCTTGGTCATTGATGGGAAGGTTTACAAACTGCACGCGCTGCCATCTGGTGTGGTGCGTGGCGGTAAGTTGTCTGTTATTGGCAACGGGGTTGTTTTGGACCCATGGCACCTGATGAAAGAAATTGCGACGGTCGAAGCACAGGGCGTTGTGATTAACCCAGAAAACTTGATGATTGCGGAAAACACGCCGCTGATCCTCCCGATCCACGGTGAACTGGATCGCGTGCGTGAAGAAGCCGCATCAAAAGGCACCAAGATTGGTACGACAGGTCGCGGCATTGGCCCAGCCTATGAAGACAAAGTGGGCCGCCGTGCGATCCGCGTTGCCGATTTGGCAGATGCAGCGACATTGGAAGCGCGTGTTGATCGTGCATTGCAGCACCACAACCCACTGCGCAAAGGCCTTGGGGTCGAAGAAATCGACCGCGACGCGTTGTTGGCGCAGCTGCAAGAAATTGCACCAAAGGTTTTGCCTTATGCTGCACCCGTTTGGAAAGTTTTGGCTGAAAAGCGCAAAGCCGGTAAACGGATTTTGTTTGAAGGTGCGCAGGGCGCATTGCTGGATATCGATTTTGGGACCTACCCGTTTGTCACCAGCTCTAATGTGATTGCAGGGCAGGCGGCCACGGGTGTTGGCCTTGGCCCGACAGCGATTGATTACGTGCTGGGCATTGTGAAAGCCTATACAACCCGTGTGGGTGAAGGGCCTTTCCCAACTGAGTTAGAAGACGCTGATGGTCAACGCCTTGGCGAACGCGGTCATGAATTTGGCACCACAACGGGGCGTAAACGTCGTTGTGGTTGGTTTGATGCAGCATTGTTGCGCCAGACATGTGCGACCTCAGGCATTACTGGGATCTGTTTGACAAAGCTGGACGTTTTGGACGGCTTTGAGACGCTGAAAATTTGTGTAGGGTATGATTTGGACGGTGAACGTCTGGATTATTTGCCAACTGCGGCGGATGCACAGGCGCGTTGCAAACCTATCTATGAAGAAATGGATGGGTGGTCTGAAAGCACTGAAGGCGCACGCTCTTGGGCGCAGCTTCCAGCGCAGGCGATCAAATATGTTCGGCGTGTCGAAGAGCTGATCGAATGCCCAGTTGCGTTGGTATCCACATCACCAGAGCGCGAAGATACCATCCTTGTCACTGACCCGTTTGCTGACTGATGGCCCTTAGCTATAAAGCACGTCGTCGCTGGTCTTTGGTGGTTCTTTTGCTAGGACTACCAGCCTACGTCATCATGGCTGTATGGCTGATGTCGTTCTTTGAAGAACGCCCAAGCACTTTGGTTGAGGTCTTGATTTATTTTGGTCTTGGCGTGTTGTGGGCCTTCCCATTGAAGGCGATATTCAAGGGCGTGGGGCAGGCTGATCCAGATCAGCGCGACTGAAATCCACGGCCTAAGGCCTGCCATCCGATTATTCCCAAGATCAAAGCGCCGGCACTCGCTGTGAAAAACGGCAGGTTCAGCGCATTGCTGCGCCCGATGATCGGTTCGCCGTAGCGCACGATCAGGCCTGATAGGATCAGGCCCATGGGCATCATTCCCCATGCGAGCAGGCGGTAAAGGCTGTTGACCCGTCCCAACATCGCGTCTGGAATTGTGCGTTGGCGGTAGGAGACGGAGACCGAGTTCCATGTCAGCCCTGCGAATTGGGACAGGCCGATTGCGCAGGCCAGCGTGATCCAATTCGGCGCAAGTGCCATGACCAAATAAATGGGGGCTGATACTACAAGGCTGATTTGCACAGTAAGCTTGGGGCCTAGGCGGTTTACAATCCGCTCTGCCACAAAGCCTGCGCAGACACCGCTAAGCCTTCCAAGGTGTAGGAAAACGTCCCATAGGATACTTTTAAAGTTTTGTGGTTAATCATCATTGGTTACGTCCTCTGCGCTTTTGCAGCTTGTTGTTTAGCGTGGTAACTAGTGCGAAAGCGGCCTGATTCTGTGCCTATTATGGTATCATTTCATGGTGAGAATGAGGTGGAATTCCAATAAATGCGTGTATTTGCATCTAAATGACGTCAGTTTTTCAAAGCAATAACCCAATTACTATTGTAGGCGGTGGCGACGTCGGTTCTGAGGACTTAAATCTTGCCCTCAGTATCGCACCAACCTGTATAGCAGCAGATGGTGGTTCAATTGTGGCCCTGGCTGCGGGAATTCAATTAGAGGCCGTGATCGGCGATTTTGATTCATTAAATTCCTCCGTCTTGGCGCAGGTTCCTGTTGAGCGGCAGTACCATATTGCTGAACAGAATAGCACTGACTTTGATAAATGCCTGCGTAATGTAGAAACGCCAGTTGTTGTTGGCGTGGGGTTCTTGGGCGGGCGTGTGGATCACCAGATGGCTGCGTTGCATACCCTAGTTGTGCGTGCGGATCGCCCTTGTGTTTTGTTGGGCCCGCATGAAGTTGTGTTTCATTGCCCTGCCAAGATCGAATTACCGACCAAAGTTGGGGATATTGTATCACTATTTCCCATGGCTGAGGTGACAGGTACCTCCGTTGGCTTGGAATGGCCGATTGATGGGCTGGCTTTGGCACCGGGCGAACAGGTTGGAACGTCCAACTGTGCGACTGGTTTCGTTCAGCTGAAGATGTCAGTGCGGGGCATGTTGTGCATTTTGCCCCGCCGGATGCTCGCGGATGTTACGTGGGCTCTGGCGACAATGCCTGATCACGTGAAATGGCCCGCTCGCGTAAAATGATATAGACGCCTGCGGTCACTGTGATTGCGATGCCAACGGCAGCCATTCCATTTGGTAAATCCTGAAAGACCCAAAAGCCGATGACAGTTGCAATTGGGATTTCCAAATATTGCATAGGGGCCAAGGTTGCTGAGGGCGCATACCGCAAGGACCATGTCATCAACAGATGTGCCATCGTGCCAAGGGCACCAATCGCCCATAACATGGTCCACTCAAATGCTGAGGGTGCCATCAGGGTCAACGCATCAATGCCAGAGCTTGTGGTGATCGCCAGAAGGGGCACGATAATGCAAACCGCCATGACACCACTGACAGCCTGGAGTCCAATCGGATTGGTTTCTTTGGCGATTTTGCGGGTGATTAACATGAAGAATGAGAAGTTTAGTGCGACAACCAATGGAAGCAGGGCTGGCCAACCAACTTCGGCAAAACTGGGCTGTACGACCAGAAGGGTACCGACAAAGCCAACGCTGCAGGCGATTAGACGACGGGCACCTACTTCTTCGTCTAGCACGTATTTACCAAGCAGTAGCATAATGAACGGCATGACAAAGGCGATTGCGACGGCATCGGCCAGTGGAAGGTATTGTAGGGCGGTATACATCGCACCAATGCCGAAGATATGAAGGACCGTTCTAAGGAAGGCGAGTTGAAGAACCCGACCGCTCATGCGCCACGCCAGCTTGGTGGCCCAGACCATCGGGATTAGGATGATCGCTTGCACTGCGAAGCGTATGACGAGCAATTGGCCGAGTGGAACTGTCTCACCTAGGATCTTGGCAACAGCGTCACCCATTGGGGCAAGAACGCAAAAGCCAAGCATAAGCAGGATTCCGAGGAGGGGTTTATCTTGTTTCATATCATCATGTTAGGCGACGTATTTTTTAAAAGCAACGTACAGGTTGCGCATGAATTGTCTTTGTTTAGGGCTTGATTGCTGCTATCTGGCGTCACAAGTTATTGGAGGTGTCGCTACTTTGACGCTCGCGTGCCAATATATACAGGCCAGAGGATATTATGATCGCAACGCCCAGCAGGGTTGTGGGTGTTGGCACATCACCGAAAATTGCGATCCCGAATATCGTCGCAGTCACAATTTCTAAATATTGTAACGGGGCGAGGGTGCTTGCAGGCGCTTTGGACATTGCGAACCCGATCAACAGATGTGCGAGGGTCGCCATGACCCCGACACCGATCATCATCTGAACGGCAAAGGCGCTGGGCCACGCAGGATCGAGGCCTGCAATGTTTGAGCCATCCGCGAACCACAGGACGGGGGCGGACAGCACCACGGCTGCAATGGCTGTGTATGATTGCATCGCGAGTGGATGCATCTTTTGCGCCATTTGCCGTGTGAGTATCATGTAGACCGCAAAGCACGCGGCAGTCCCTAGCGGCAACAATGCGACAGCGCCTGTGTTGGCAAAGCTGGGGCGGATTACAAACAGTGCGCCGATGAAGCCGATGAGGCAGGCGATGATCCTGCGCGGTCCTACGGTTTCTTTCAGTATCACAGCCCCAAGAAGGGTTAGGATGAAGGGCTCAACAAAGAACACGGCGATTGCGTCTGCGATGGGCATAGAACGCAAGGCGGTAAAGAATAGGGCTGTCGCAACCATGATCAGGGTGGCGCGCAGCAGATGTAACACCACCTCTTGTCTGTTGGGGAGGTGCAGTACGGCAAGGTAGGCGGCGATTGGCAGCAGAAGGCTGGATTGCATGATGAACCGCGCGGCCGTCACTTGGGCCACAGGGATTTCATGCGGCACCAGTTTGGCGAAGACGTCGATACCGGGCGCGATCATTGCACCGGATGCCATCAGTAATACGCCTGTGAGGGTTGCGTTTGTGGGTTTCATCAGCAGTTGGGCACGTTGACGGCCAAGCCGCCAAGAGAAGTTTCTTTGTATTTGGCAGACATGTCCTCGCCCGTTTGGCGCATGGTTTCGATGCAGGCATCCAGGGGCACAAGATGCGTGCCATCACCACGTAGCGCAAGTGAGGCGGCAGAGACCGCTTTGATCGCGCCAAGTCCGTTGCGTTCGATACAAGGGACCTGCACCAAACCTTTGACGGGATCGCAGGTCATACCAAGGTGATGTTCAAGCGCGATTTCAGCGGCGTTTTCGACCTGTTCGGCTGATCCGCCCATTACAGCGCATAGGGCTGCAGCGGACATGGCTGCAGCAGACCCCACTTCGGCCTGACACCCCGCTTCGGCCCCAGAGATAGAGGCGTTGTATTTCACAAGACCCCCAATTGCGGCAGCAGTCAGCAGGAAATCTTCGATATGGGATTTTGATGCACCTGGTACGTGGTCGAGGTAATAGCGCAGAGTGGCTGGCAACACGCCTGCAGCCCCGTTTGTGGGGGCGGTGACAACTTGACCACCAGCTGCGTTTTCCTCGTTTACGGCCATCGCGTAGACGCTCATCCAGTCATTGATGGTGTGGGGCGCTTGTTGGTTCATGCCCCGTTCGGCCAACAATGCGTCATGAATGCCTTTTGCGCGGCGTTTTACGTTTAGGCCACCAGGTAGGATGCCATCGGTTTCAAGGCCGCGGTTAATACAGTCATTCATTACTTGCCACAAACGCGCTGAACCTTTCTTAAGGTTGGCCGCACCGCCACGGGCTTCTTCATTGCTGCGCTTCATCGCGGCGATAGTTTTGCCAGAGGCGTTGGACATCTTCAGCATTTCAGTGGCGGATTTGAATGGAAAGGGGACAGGGGTTCCTTCATCGGTAGCTTTGCCAGCGGCCAATTCCTGTTCCGTCATGACGAAACCGCCACCTATTGAATAGAACACTTGGCTAAGGGTCACATCGCCTTGTTTGTCGGTTGCCATCAAAACCATACCATTGGCGTGGCCATCTAGCTGTGTGTCATAATCAAAGATCAGATCAGTCTTTGGGTTGAAGTTCAGCGTTGGTAGGTCTGCAGGGCTGAGTGTGTTCGTCTCGCGCATGGTCGTGAGAATCGCATCAGCATTGTCATTGTCGTAGGTGTCGGGCAGAAACCCAGCAAGGCCAAGGATTGTGGCGCGGTCCGTTGCGTGGCCTACGCCAGTAAAAGCCAATGATCCATGTAAGGACGCCTTAACGCCCGCAAATTCAAACGGGGAGGCGCGCATCATGTCAAGGAAACGGGCAGCGGCCACCATCGGTCCCATTGTATGGGAAGAGGAAGGCCCAATGCCAACCTTGAACATCTCGAAAACGGATAGGAACATTAGATTGGGCTTCCTTCAGGAGGGTTTGGTGATGCGGGGTTTGTGAACGGGGTTGCGTTCATGCCCTCTGCTTGGCTCAATAAATGGACGGGTGCGAGTGTTTCCAAGCGCAGACACATGTCGTGGAGGGCTGGGTAGTTGGCTAAGCTGTGCCAACTGCGGTCATAATCGCGTGGGTAGATGGCGGGCCAACGCAGAGTGGCCGCGATGTAAAAATCCAAAGCGCTGGGCGTTTGCCCGCCGCACAATGTGTGCCCTTGTGCCACAAGGCTATCGAGTTGGGTGTGATATCGAACCAATGCATTCGCCGCGGTTGCGCGCAAATTACTTTGGTGAATGGGGTCCGCGCCAATGAATTGATCAGGATAAAACAAAATGCGCAGGGCGGAGTGCACCGTATTGGATAAGAAGAACAACCATTTCAGGAAATCCGCACGCTTAACGCTGTCTGGGGCAGGGCCCAAGCCGTCGTGGCGATCGGCCAGCCAAAGCAGAATAGCACCTGTTTCAAAGATGGGTTCCTGATCAGTTTCCAATGTTGGGATCAAACCATTGGGGTTCAGGGCGATGTAGGCTTCAGAACGTTGGGCCGCTTGGCTACGGTCCACGAGGGCGCAGCGATAGGGCGCACCGACTTGTTCCAGCGCAAGGCGGATCACAAGAGACGCGTTATCAGGGGCGTAGTGCAGGACATAGCTCATTCCTCAATGAATAGGGCAGATGGTCCTATAGGTCTTTCCGAAAACGACATTTTAAAGTGAAGAGCGGACGTGACCCATTTTTACAATGTATTAGTGGGGGATTAAGTGGGTGCTTTCTTCTCGCACCTTAGCCAGCATTTTTATATAAGGTGCGCAGTAACTGGGGAGCCGCAGCTATGGCTGGAGAATTGTCACCAATCGACAAGGCAAAATTTGTTGCTGCCAAGCGGGCTGCGCAATACGTCGAGGACGGCATGCGCGTTGGATTGGGCAGCGGATCAACTGCTGCATGGTTGGTGCGTTGTTTGGGTGAACGCGTACGCAATGATGGCCTGCGGATTAAAGGTGTTCCTACATCGACCCACATTGCTGAATTGGCACGCGAAGTTGGACTTGATATTATTTCCTTGGATGAAGCCAAATGGTTAGACATCACGATTGATGGTGCAGATGAGTTTGACGGCGACCTAAATCTGATCAAAGGTGGTGGTGGTTCATTACTACAAGAGAAGATCGTGGCGACGGCATCTGATCAAATGATTGTTATCGCGGACATCGGCAAAGAGGTTGAATCCTTGGGTAATTTTCCATTACCAATCGAGGTTATTCCATTTGGGTGGCAGACCACTCAAGCGCTGGTCGAAGAAACCCTTATTTCTATGGATTTTTTGGGCCGTCAGTCGACGCTGCGCATGAATGGCTATCGCCCGTTTATCACGGATGAGGGGAACCATATTCTGGACCTTCATTTGAACCGCATTGGGAACCCACGTCAGTTGGCGATGGTTATAAATCAAATGCCGGGTGTGGTTGAAAACGGACTGTTTATTGATATCTGTGATGCAGTTGTGATTGGCTTCGGCGATGGCCGTGTCGAGATACGTGATATCAATGCGGGGACGGCCGAAACGGACCGTCTTGATTTCGTCGAAACAGACAACCTGTTTAGCGATCTTTAATAATAAGGACTAAGCCCATGGCGTTTGAATACGATCTTTTTGTTATTGGTGGCGGCTCTGGCGGCGTACGTGCGGCCCGTGTTGCGGCTGGTGAACATGGTGCGAAAGTCGCATTGGCCGAAGAAGATCGTTACGGTGGCACCTGCGTTATTCGCGGCTGTGTCCCAAAAAAGCTGATGGTATTTGCATCAGGATATAGCGGTGTTGAGGCGGAAGCTGGTGCATATGGTTGGGATATCACTTTGGGTGATTTCAATTGGGACCGCTTTAAAGGTTCAATGCACGCTGAATTGGATCGCCTTGAAGCCATCTATCGCCGCTTGCTTGCTAACTCTGGCGTTGAGACATTCGATGCACGCGCAACTGTCAAAGACTCGCACACCGTTGTCTTGTCCACAGGTGAGGAAAAGACAGCTAAGCATATCTTGGTCGCTGTAGGTGGTTGCCCAACACGTCCCAACATTCCGAATGCGGATGTAGGTATCGTGTCTGATGATTTGTTTGATCTGCCAGAACTGCCAAAAACGATGCTGATTATCGGCGGCGGTTACATCGCGTCTGAATTTGCAGGCGTCATGAATGGTTTGGGCGTTTCGGTGACGCAATATTATCGTGGTGAGCAAATTTTGCGTGGCTTTGACAATGAGGCGCGTACATTGATTGCGGACCAAATGGTTGAAAAAGGCATCGATCTACAACTGGGCACGAACATCGCTGAGATGGAAAAACGTGACGGCCGGGTTTGGGTTAAGTCGACCACTGGCGTCGAAACCATTTTCGATCAGGTTTTGTTCGCAACGGGCCGTAAACCAAACACGCATGGTTTGGGTATTGAAGAAGCTGGCGGCGTGCTGGGCCGTGGTGGCGAAATCGTTGTGGATGAGTATAGCCAAACCGGTGTTCCATCTATCTATGCGATTGGCGATGTGACCAACCGTGTGAACCTGACACCTGTTGCGATCCGTGAAGGCATGGCCTTTGTTCAGACTGTGTTCAACGCCAACCCAACACCTGTCGATCACGATTTGATCCCATCCGCGATCTTTACGCAGCCTGAAATGGGTACCGTTGGTTTGTCTGAAGAAGCAGCGGCTGAGATTGAACCGATTGAAGTTTATGCAACCACATTTAAGCCAATGCAATCCTCATTCGCGGGCAAATCTGATCGCGTCATGATGAAACTAATCGTGTCCCAAGCAACGCGTGTTGTTTTGGGCTGCCATATCGTTGCGCCGAATGCAGGCGAGATGATCCAAATGGCAGGTATTGCGGTCAAAATGGGTGCTACAAAAGAAGATTTCGACCGGACGGTTGCGGTTCACCCCACAATGTCCGAAGAAATAGTAACAATGAAAACACCGACACGTAAAACATAGAGACACATGGCTTGATTTTTTGACCTGAAAGCACATGTATAGAACAAGATCATAGTTTCTAAATTTAAGGAATGACGCGAAAATGGCTGGCAATACAGGCGGCCCCTGGGGGGGCGGCGGCAATTCGGGCGGTAACAACGGCGGCAGCAATGGCGGCGGAAACCGTGGGGACAATGGCAATAACGGTGGCGGGCGCAAGCCAGGCAACGATGGACCACAAATCCCAGAGATTGATGAGCTGGTCAAAAAAGGCCAAGAGCAACTGCGCGTCCTAATGGGCGGCCGTGGTGGCACTGGCGGTGGCAACGGCGCTGACAATGGTGGCGGTGGCGGTCCTGCATTGACACGCAACACAGTTGGTCTTGGCCTTTTGGCAGCTGCAGTATTGTGGGGAATGACCAGCTTTTACACTGTTCGTCCAGAGCAGCAGTCGATCGAATTATTCCTTGGTGAATTCTCAGGCATCGGTACTGAAGGTCTGAACTTTGCCCCTTGGCCACTGGTAAAAGCCGAAGTGTTTGATGTCACAACCAACCGCACAGAGACAATTGGTGTTGCGCGGACGTCTGGCAATGACGGCTTGATGCTGACAACGGACGAAAACATCGTAGACATCGATTTCGAAGTTGTTTGGAACGTCAAAAACGCACGTGATTTCAAATTCTCGCTACGCTCTCCGGAATCTTCAGTGATTGCGATTTCTGAGGCTGCGATGCGTGAAGTTATAGCTGAATCAGAATTGGCTCCGATTTTGAACCGTGACCGTGCCAGCGTTGAAGTCGACGTGCGCGAATTGATTCAACTTACTTTGGACAACCGCCAAACAGGTATCAACATTCTGCGTGTGAACGTTAAGAAGGTCGATCCACCAAGCCAAACAGTGCGTATGGTTGATAGCAACGGCAACGTAACAACCGTTTCTGTTGTGGATGCATTCCGTGATGTTCAGGCAGCTGAACAAGAGCGCGACCGCCTAGAGCGTCAAGCGGATGCATATGCAAACCAGAAAACTGCGGAAGCCCGTGGTGAATCTGCACAGTTGCTTGAAGCTGCTGAGGGCTATCGCGCCCGTGTGGTCAATGACGCTGTTGGTGAAGCCAGCCGTTTCTTGGCCGTCTTGAACGAATATCAAGCGGCCCCAGAAGTAACCCGCAAACGCCTTTATCTTGAGACGATGGAAAAGGTCTTGGGCAATGTGGACAAGATCATTCTTGAAAACAACACTGACGGTGGGCAGGGTGTCGTTCCCTACCTTCCTCTGAACGAATTGCGTAAAAATGGAGGGTCAAACTAATGCGTAACTCTAGCTATTTGATTCCTGTCGTTGTTATTGCAATCGCAGGTATCCTTTCATCGATCTTTATTGTGGACGAGCGCGAAAAAGTGCTGGTTCTGCGTTTTGGTCAAATCAAACAAGAGATTACTGAACCTGGTTTGGGCTTTAAAATTCCATTTCTGGACGAAGTTGCACGTTATGAAGACCGTATCCTGACTATGGAAACGGAATTGATCGAGGTCACACCGGCCGATGATCGTCGTCTAGAAGTCGATGCGTTTGTTTTGTACCGTATCACTGACGTTAAACAGTTCCGCCAAGCGCTTGGTGGAGGTGGTGAACGTGAAGCTGAAGTACAGCTGCGCGGTATTTTGGACTCGCAAATCCGTGCTGTTTTGGGTTCTGAGGGTGTGACGTCTAACACGATCCTATCCCCAGAGCGTGCGGCATTGATGGTTCAAATTCGTGATCAGTCTGACTCGCGTGCTAAGGCCCTGGGTCTGTCGATTGTGGATGTGCGTCTTCGTCAAACCAACCTTCCAGAGCAAAACTTTGCTGCGACCTTGCAGCGAATGATTGCAGAACGTGAACGTGAGGCAACGGATGAACGTGCGCGTGGTCGTGAGGCTGCGCAACGTGTTCAAGCGCTTGCTGATCGTACGTATGAGGAAATCTTATCTGAAGCGCGCCGTGATGCACGTATCGCTGAAGGGGAGGCCGATGCGGCACGTAACAAAATATTTGCGGAAGCATATGGTCAGGATCAAGAGTTCTTTGAATTTTATCGTTCTTTGACCGCCTATGAGACTGCGATCACCAGCGAAAACACTTCGATGGTTATGTCGCCTGACAGTGAATTCTTTAACTATTTCAAGAGTGATCAAGGCGCTGCGTCAAAGTGATTGCGTTGATCTTATTGGCCATTGGTTTGGTCATGATAGTAGAGGGGCTGGCATATGTGCTGGCCCCTTCTCTCATTGAGCAGGTCCTTGAGATCCTGCGCAGCTTGCCCGAAGCCTCCCGCCGCCAAATGGGCGGATTGGTCTTGGTGTTTGGTTTGCTACTGGTGTGGGGCGCATTTCAAATGGGCGTGAGCCTGTAAATACGGCCAAACAGGGTCAAATGTTTCAATACATCTCCCGTTGCTTCACTGTTTCTTGAGAATTCCTTGAAAGTACCGCGTCTGCGCACCATGTCTTAAGTTGTACCCTGCATACCCTAGATGCAGGCTGCATTTGACGCGTATTGATGCGCAAAATGGCCCGAAGTGGCCCGTACTTACAGGAGACGATAAATGCAGCCCAAAGCGGTAGCCTTGTCGAAAGAAATGAAACCTCTCATTCAAATGCGTGGCCTATGGCTGGGCCTGTTGACGACTGCGCTGGTACTTGCGCAAGTAATGATGGCCAACGCCCGTCCCGAAAGCTTGGCCCCGCTGGCCGAACAGATCAGTCCTTCCGTTGTGAACATCACAACTTCAACTGTTGTTGAGCGCCCAACAGGCCCACAAGGCATCGTGCCTGAAGGGTCTCCTTTGGAAGATCTGTTTAACAACCGCCCCAAAGGTGAGGGCAGCCCACGCTCGCGCCGGTCTTCTGCTCTGGGTTCAGGTTTTGTCATCTCTGAAGATGGATATGTTGTAACCAACAATCACGTCATTGAAGGCGCGGATGAAATCCTGATCGAGTTCTTTTCTGGTGAAGAATTGCCTGCGAAAGTTATTGGCACAGACCCAAAAACTGACATTGCATTGCTGAAAGTCGAAACAGATCAACCACTGCCGTTTGTTCCGTTTGGCAACAGCGATGTGTCGCGTGTTGGCGACTGGGTCATCGCGATGGGCAATCCGCTGGGCCAAGGCTTTTCGGTTTCGGCCGGTATCGTTTCAGCGCGTAACCGTGCCCTTAGCGGTACATATGACGACTACATCCAAACGGATGCAGCTATCAATCGCGGCAACTCTGGCGGCCCATTGTTCAACATGGACGGCGAAGTGATTGGCGTAAACACAGCGATCTTGTCACCAAATGGTGGTTCTATCGGCATCGGGTTTTCTATGGCGTCCAACGTTGTAACCCGCGTTGTTGATCAATTGCGTGAGTTTGGTGAAACCCGCCGTGGTTGGTTGGGTGTGCGCATCCAAGACCTGACTGATGACCTGGCCGAAGGTTTCGGATTGGACAGCACAAAAGGTGCGTTAGTGAATTCTGTTCAAGAGGGTCCTGCCAAAGAAGGCGGCATGCTGGATGGCGACATCATTGTTAGCTTTGATGGCAAGCCAGTCGCTGACACACGTGGCCTTGTGCGCACGGTTGCCAACAGCCCGGTCGGTGAATCTGTTCGCGTGATTGTTTTACGTGAAGGTAAATCGATCACTTTGAAGGTTACATTGGGTCGTCGCGAGGACGCAGAGAAAGCAGTTCAAACCTCTGCTGTGGAACCTGAAGAAGCACCAGCGCCTGTGACTAAAGATGTTTTGGGTCTGACGCTTAGCGTCCTGACAGATGAGTTGCGTGAGCAGTTGAGCCTTGATGCAGACCAAGATGGTTTGGTGGTCACAGATGTCGATAATACGGCTGAAGCCTATGAAAAAGGCCTGCGCGCAGGTGATGTGATCACCGAAGCTGGTCAGAAAAAGATAACCAGCATCGAGGACCTAGATACACGTTTGGCAGAGGTCAAAGACGCAGGACGCAAGTCACTGTTGTTGCTGGTACGCCGTGCAGGTGATCCGCGTTTTGTCGCGCTAAGTCTTGCTGATTAATCTGATCTAAACGATTGCGAAAAGGCACCCTTCGGGGTGCCTTTTTTGTTAGGTCAATCCACGGTGCGGGGGACAGCGACCAACCCCAATACCCGCGCAGATGCGACGGTTAGATTTCCACTTTCAAAGCCGCCTTGCTGGAACTTGCGAATGGCGCGGCGGGTCTTGTCGTCCATCAAACCAGTCACCTTACTCCGGTATGTTCTGCGGATGCTGAGCGCGCGTTGCAGGTTGGCGACAAAATCATTTGTCATTAAGTTTGGACAAACGGTTTCATACCATGTTTCTGCGCGTTGCTGGACGATCTCTTGCAAGTCCTCTTTTTTGTAGACGGCGGGCTGCTGAATGCGTCCATCTGTGCTGACCTGTGCGGGTTGCAACAGTACTTCGCAACGGACCGTTTCGATGATCGCAGGTGAAATCGTTTTACCCCAGCAGGTGTCGGCTGCCGAACCATCTGGCGCGAACCCAATGATTTGAAGCGAACGTGGGGAGGACGTGCCAATATTTGGCATGTCACAACCGACCAATGTACAAAGTGCCACTGCTATTAGTGGTAAGTTTCGTTTGGTCATAGTTTCTGCCTGTGCGCTTTTTTTTACCCTGACAATGGGTTTTTGTGATGCTGCCTAGTGCTTAAAACTTTTGACCCTGATTTGTGCCTAAAACGCGCTCATCAAGCGATCCACGAAAAAGGGGCTGGTCTTGGGCAAAGGCGCTGGGTAGACAGTTTCAAACGTTTTGAAGGAGACCGAAATGGCCAAAATCACTTACATCGAACACAGTGGCAAAGAACACGTTGTTGAAGTCGCCAACGGCATGACAGTTATGGAAGGTGCACGCGACAACAATATCCCAGGTATCGAAGCCGATTGTGGCGGCGCATGTGCCTGTTCCACCTGCCACGTTTATGTGGATGCAGCATGGGTTGAGAAGGTTCCTGCAAAGGACGACATGGAAACGGACATGTTGGATTTTGCATATGAGCCGGATGAGAAACTGTCACGCCTGACATGCCAAATGAAAGTCACAGCTGACCTTGATGGCTTGATCGTCAAGATGCCAGAAAAGCAAATCTAATGTTGAACGGGGTGCGGCGTCTGTCGTTCTGCGCGTTGCTGCGCCCCATTCGCTCCGCGCTGCTGGCCGCGTGTTTGTCGCCACTGGCCCACGAGGCTGTTGCGTAAACGATCACCAGTGCAGCCTATACTGATCCAACAACGCGTTATGCGCATGGCATCCTTGGGGATGCGATTGAGCATGGGGCGCTTGTGATCAAGCTCAGTAACGCCAAGACGGTTACAATCACGCTACCCCAGTCAGATGTTTTTGAAGACGCCGCGCCGCGCCTATTGGATGTGGATGCGGATGGATCACCTGAAGTCGTTGTTGTGCAAAGCAACGCGCGACTTGGTACAAAACTGGCCATCTACGACGAAACTGGGTTGATTGAGCTAGCCTATATTGACCGCCCATATCTTGCCAAAACTTTGATGATTTGATGATTTGGTGGTTTGAAGGTGGCAAATTACGCTTTGTCAGTGAGTTGGCTGGTTACACGAACCATCGCATTGGTGAACGCGATATCGCGGGCGGTATTCGCACCTGTAGCGGGATGCCTGAAATGATTGTTGAGCGGGCGGATTGGTCTGAGATGGCCGCGATCACCTTTGACGCGAAAGATTTCGTGGTAAAGACTATTGTTGGAATTACATCCTGACCTGCCTTTGCCACAGCCATGACCTGTAACGATTAAGGCGTCGGTCTTAGCCTAGGGCACGCCAACCGATGTCACGGCGGCAAAAGCCATCGGCCCAATTGATCTTATCAACCATTGCATAGGCACGCTGTTGAGCTTCGGCCAAGCTGTCACCACGTGCCGTCACGTTCAAAACGCGCCCACCGTTTGCAACGATCATTCCGTCACGTTCGGCGGTGCCTGCGTGGAACACCATATTCATGCTGTCGCTTTGCAATGCGTCCAAGCCACCGATGACGGTGCCTTTTTCGTAGGCATCTGGATAACCTTTGGCAGCCAGCACGACTGTAACCGCATGATCATCAGCCCAGTTTGGTTTGACGTCATTCAAGCGGCCCTCTGAAGCTGCAATCAATAGGTCCAGAACCTGTGCGCCCAAGCGCATCATTAGCACCTGACATTCAGGGTCACCAAAGCGAACGTTGTATTCCACCAAACGCGATTGGCCGTTTTCGATCATCAGGCCCGCATAAAGGATTCCTTGATAAGGCGTGCCGCGACGCACCATCTCAGCCATTGTGGGGCGGATGATTTCATCAATGGCTTTTTGTGCAATCGCATCTGTAAGAACTGGGGCAGGGGAATAGGCACCCATGCCGCCTGTGTTCGGTCCTGTGTCGCCGTCACCAACCCGTTTGTGGTCTTGGGCGGTGCCAATCGGCAGAACGTTTTCACCGTCACAAAGGATGAAGTAGGAGGCTTCTTCGCCTGTCATGAATTCCTCAATCACAACTTCAGCGCCGGCTTCGCCGAATGAGCCATCAAACATGTCATCAATTGCAGCTACGGCCTGGTCCACAGTTTCAGCAATAATCACGCCTTTGCCTGCAGCCAATCCGTCAGCTTTGACCACGATTGGCGCGCCTTGGGTTTGAACATAGGCTTTGGCGGCCTCAGCATCGGTAAAGTGACCGTAGGCTGCTGTTGGTGCGGATGCAGCGTCACAGATGGCTTTGGTGAAGGCCTTGGATGCTTCCAACTCGGCGGCTGCTTTGGAGGGTCCAAAGACCAAGATGCCAGCGTCGCGCAATTGATTGGCAACGCCTGCGGCTAAAGGGGCTTCTGGTCCGATGACCACAAAATCGATGGCTTGTTCTTGAATGAACTCAAGAACGGCGGTGCCGCTCATCACGTCGAAATCTACACATTCAGCCATTTTGGCGATTCCTGCGTTACCAGGTGCCACGATCAAACGATCACATTTAGGGTTTTGTTTGATAGCCCATGCTAGGGAATGTTCGCGTCCACCGCCGCCGAGGATAAGAATATTCATGATGATGCTCCTGATGTGCTTGGCCTTAGAGTTGGGGCGTTCTAAGCTGTGCGGGACTAGAGGTAAAGAAGACAGATGATGGACCTATTGGACGACCCTGTTGAAGGTGTGAATTCTCCTGAATTCAGCGTGACCGAACTTTCGGGCGCGATCAAACGCGTGATTGAGGGTGAATTCAGCCATGTACGGATCAAAGGTGAAGTGGGGCGCGTGTCGCGTCCGCGTTCTGGGCACATTTATCTAGACCTAAAAGACGACAAATCCGTTATCAATGGTGTGATCTGGAAAGGTGTCGCAGGGCGTTTACAAACCCAACCTGAGGAAGGGATGGAGGTTGTTGCGACGGGTCGTGTGACTACTTTTGGTGGTCAATCCAAATACCAGATTGTAATTGAGGATATTAAGCCTGCGGGTATGGGCGCGTTGATGGCGCTGCTGGAAAAGCGCAAAACGATGCTAAGTGCCGAAGGTCTGTTTGAGGAATCGCGCAAACGTGCCTTGCCCTATCTGCCTGACGTGATTGGTGTTGTGACGTCGCCGTCAGGTGCGGTTATCCGTGATATTTTACACCGTCTGCGCGATCGGTTTCCGCGCAAGGTACTGATTTGGCCTGTTGCTGTGCAGGGTGCCAAATGTGCGCCTGAAGTGGTGCGTGCGATTGAGGGGTTCAATGCTTTGCAGATTGGCGGCGCAATGCCACGACCTGATTTGCTGATCGTGGCGCGTGGCGGTGGATCTGTTGAAGACCTTTGGGGGTTCAACGAGGAAAGTGTGGCCCGCGCTGCTGCGGCCTCAAACATTCCGCTGATTTCTGCGGTGGGGCATGAAACTGATACAACGTTGATCGATTTTGTATCGGACAAACGTGCGCCAACCCCAACCGCGGCAGCTGAGCTGGCTGTGCCTGTACGAATTGAATTGATGGCGTGGTTGGACCGGCAGAGCGCGCGTATGACCACCTCGCTCAGCGGTGGATTACAGCGTCGTTCCCAAAGATTGCTTGACCTGTCACGGGCACTGCCGCGTTTGGAAACGCTGTTAGATGGTCCGCGCCAACGTTTGGACACCACCGGTGCCCGTCTTGGCCCCGCTTTGATGAGTGGTGTGCAGCGGCGCAAGGTGCGGCTGTCTGAGGCGGCAGGCGGACTGCGTCCAGTTGCAATGCAGCGAATGATTGGAAATGAGCGCCGACGTTTGGATGCGTTGTCGGCGCGCATGGGGCCTGCATTGGCGCGTTGCGTGTCAATCGATCAGCGCCGCCAAGCCGTTGCTGCAATGGCCCAGCGGGTGGCGGATGCAGGGCAGCAACGTGTGAACGCGGCCCGCAACAAGATTGAGTCGATGGATCGCTTGCGCCTGACACTGGGCTATGAGGCGACATTGTCGCGTGGTTACGCTGTGGTGCGCAGTGATGGCGATGTTGTCACAACGAAGAGGGCAGCTGACAAAGCGCAGGAGTTGGAAATCCAATTTGCGGATGGTCGAAGCGTCGTGGGGGCCAAGGCGGCACCAACCCGCAAGACTGCGCCAAAACCAACGGATCAAGGATCACTGTTTTAATCAGCGGTCTCAGCCAACGTGGAACAATGTATCGAACAAGCGTGGGTCAACGCTGGCGTTTGCGAATGTATCCCCTTGGGTCAGGATTGATACCGCGTCATGGCTGTGCAAGCTTTCTTGATGGCTGGCAACAACGCGGAAATCGCTGATACGTTTGTCCGCAAGCAATTGTTCACAAAACAGCCGTGCAGCATCTTCGACAAAGATTGGGTTGGCAGCGTTCAATTCTGCAAAGGCTTGTTCGTCTTCGCGTTTCACCATCACTTGCGTTTCGGTTGGCACCGCGCGTCGGCATGCCCCTATCAGGTCCTCGAACCACATTGTTTTGGTGCCGGGTGTCATCATCGCTGAAATGCGTGCAACTGAACGCTGGGAATGTGGTGTCGCCAATTGTCCGCGTGTTTCGCGGGCGTGTTCGGCCAGCTCAAGAGAACAAGGGCAGGTGGAGGAGTAGACATAATCCAGATGCATGATCTTTTGGCGCACGCCATCTTTTTCAACCAGCTCAAGCGCGATGTCATAGTATTGGTAGCCAGACAAACCAGAGCGCAGGCTTTGAATCTTCATCGGATAGCTAAAGCGCATTTGGATACGCGCATCAAAGCTTTCTAGATCGGTTTTGTAATCCTTAAGGGCCGCTTCGATCACTTTGAAACTGAACGCTTCTTCGGAGTATTTGTAAAACGAGCGCATAATGCGGGACATGTTTATGCCCTTTTTATCCGCCTCAAGGCTGACAGACCCCGTAACAGAGGTCTGCAAGATAATTGGGTCGCCATTGCGCGTTTGATAATGGATTGGCAGGCGAAAGTTTGAGATGCCGACGTGCTGGATTTGCTGCTTTGCTCCTTTGATCAGGCTGGATGGTCCATTCTGCAAATCAGGAAGGGTCGCCTTATAGGCCGCATCAACTTTGAAATCTGCGGGGTATTCGCGGTTAAGTTCGGGTGTATTGCTGCGGTTGGGCAGGTCGATCAGGCCAGCGATAGACGGATCAAGGGCGTCAATTTCAGATTGGGCCGCCACGGATGCCCATTGGCGCAGCACATCAAGGGCTGCTTTGGCATCGTCGTGTTCGGGTATTGATTGTGACTTGGGCGAATGAATATTCATTAAGTAGCCCCCCCCTTTTTTACTGCTATACTGAACACATATGGTGCTGTGGGTCTGTTTGCCAATCGACAAACGCAAAATTGCCTATTTGAGCCAGTGCAGGAGAGTTTTTGGGCCCTCCCGCGTCGGTTTTGCGACTTGGACTGTCGCGCTTACTGCGCAGCCTCAATAGCCTGCAATATATCAGCAATCAGATCGTCTGTGTCCTCAATCCCGATTGAGATTCGGACAAGGCCATCGGTTATTCCTAACAGGACTTTTTGATCCTGTGGCAAGCGCTGGTGTGTTGTTGTAGCTGGGTGCGTCAGGATTGTTTTTGCGTCACCTAGGTTGTTGGAGATGATCGCAATCTTGGCCGCGTTCAGGAACTTGAATGAAGCTTTGCGCCCGCCTTTGAGTTCAATGGCCAGCATGGTGCCGCCTTTGCCCATCTGCTCTGCAACCAACGCAGATTGTGGGTGATCAGTTAGGCCGGGATAAATAACGCGCTCCAAGGCGGCATGCCCTTGAAGACGTGTTGCCAACGCATGCGCAGTTGTTGTTTGTGCACGAACGCGCAGGTCCATTGTTTCAAGGCCTTTGAGGTGCAGCCAAGCGGTGAAGGGCGACATAGAGCCGCCTGTGTGTTTCATGAAAGGTTCAAGCGTGCCACGGATGTAGTCGCGGCTGCCTAGGACGATGCCGCCCAATGCGCGGCCTTGGCCGTCGATGTGTTTCGTCGTGGAATACACAATAACATCGGCACCTTGGGCAAAAGCGTTTGAATAAACAGGGGTTGCGAAGACATTGTCAACAACAACCAACGCGCCATTGGCGTGGGCAATCTCTGACACTGATTTGATGTCGATCACTTCGAGAGTTGGGTTGGACATGGATTCAAAAAACACGACATCCGTTTCAGATGTTATGGCCTGTTTCCATTCATCCAGATTGGTGCCGTCCACAAAGGTCACGTCGACGCCATAGCGTGTTAGGATGTTTTCGAGCACATAAAGACACGACCCAAATAGTGCGCGTGAGGACACAACTTTGTCGCCCACCTTGAGCATAGACATCAGCGCACCAGAAACCGCAGCCATTCCAGATGCAGTGGCAAAGCTGTCTTCGACACCTTCAAGGGCGGCAACGCGGTCTTCGAACATTTTGACTGTTGGATTGCCGTAACGTGCGTAGATAAATTCGTCTGGACCGGCTTCTTCAAAGCGCGCAGCGGCGTCTTCGGCGGTGTCGTAGACAAACCCTTGGGTTAAGAAGATTGCCTCTGACACTTCGCCGTATTGGCTGCGGCGTGTGCCGGCATGTACGGCTTTGGTCCGTGGATTCCATTCATCAGTCATAGTCTTCTCCATTGGCCTGAAAATGGGTTGGCCACAAAAAAACCCCCGAACGCATGGTCAAGCGAAGGGAGGCTTCATCCTGACCTTTTAGCGGTACTTGTTTAACGTGGCCCGCAATCCGGTAACAAATCGCCACGGAGTCGATCTACGCCCCAGCGGGGCGAAGGTCAAGTTTAGCAGGGGGACTATCACAGCATTGTTAGCTTTTGTCGCTGCTGTCTTCATCGGTGCTATGTGTCTGGAGCAACTTGCTTTGGGTCATGAAGAACCCGAACATTGCCAGCGTCAGGCCGAAAGTTTTGAAGTAGACCCACGTTTCTGTGCTGGATGTACGCCAGATCAATTCGTTCAAGATGGCTAGGCCAAAGAAGAAGATCATCAAGCGTTTTGTCAGTATCATCCAACCAGCGTCTTGGAGGGGCATCATGCCCTCCATAACGTACTGCAGGTATGAGCTGCCGCGCAGCAGCCCAAAGCCTAATGTGCAGCCGAAGAGGAGGTAGATCATCGTTGGTTTCATCTTGATAAAACGATCATCATTCAGCCAAACAGTCATGCCACCAAATAACACAACCATCACAAGCGTGGCGATTTGCATTCTAGATAGTTTCCCTGTCAGGAACCAAAGCAGGCCAGTCGTAGCAATCAGCAAGATAACGAAGCCAGCGGTCACAAGGATGAAACCGTCGTATTCTATGCCTGAGATTGTGTAGACGTTGTCCTTCATGCGCATGTAGGCGACGAAAAATAAAACAATGGGGCCCATTTCAAGCAATAGCTTAACGAATGGATTGATTTCTTTTCCAGATGTTTCTGTGCTCATGTCTGCTCCTGTTGCGGTATTAACCGCCCATTTCTACGATAACGGCACCTAACGCGATCAGCGCCATCAGTGCAATGCGGCGTGGTCCAACTGTTTCTTTTAGCACTAGCCAGCCGATCAATGCGGCAAAGATGGTGGATGTCTCGCGCAGGATGGCCGCCTCACCAACTTTGTCCAAGCGTGTGGCCATCATGATTGACCCAAAGCTAAGGAATGCGATGAGTCCGCCCGCAAATCCACGCAACATCAGCGGGGGAAGGGCAGGAGGGTTTTCCATTTTGAGCCAACGGCGGATGGCGATTGGCGGCATTGTGATCCCGTCTATCATGAAAAACCATGCCAAAAATGTGAAGGGATTGGCCGTCGCGCGGATGCCGTAAGCGTCATAGGTGGTGTAAAGTGCCACGAACAACCCTGTCAGAACCGCAAGCCCAAGTGCGGCGTGCAGGGTGTCACGCTCTGCACTAAGGTATTTCAGGTTGTAGATTGCGAGTCCGAAAATACCCGCCATCAATGTGGCAACACCCAACCATTGTATAAGTGTGAAGCTTTCGGAAAAGACAAAATATGCGCCGATGACTGCGAACAATGGGCCTGTGCCACGCACAACGGGGTAAACCACTGTGTAAGCCCCTTTGGTGTAGGCCCAAGCCTGCAACAGTTTGTAGATGACATGGATAACCCAAACGATAGCAAAGATCGGCCACATGTGGGGTTCGGGCCAAGGCACCACAAACAAGGCAAAGGGTGCGGCCATGATGCCATAGCTGAAATCGATAGCGCCACGTGTGAGCCACGGGTCGTGCCGTCCTTTTTGAAGTGCGCCAAAAACGGCGTGCAGGAATGCAGCAAGGATCGCGAGGTAAAGAGCAACTTGATGGCCCGTTTGCGTGCCCTCAATGCTGATCAACCATTCGGTCATTCGATGTGCGCACCTGTGAGGGCAGCAGCGAATTCTTCTGGATCGAATGGGGAAAGGTCATCGATTTGCTCGCCCACGCCAATCGCATGAATGGGCAGGCCGAACTTATCAGCGAGTGAGACAAGCACACCGCCTTTGGCTGTGCCATCCAGTTTGGTCATGACCAAGCCAGAAACATCTGACACTTCTTGGAATACCTTAACTTGGTTCACAGCGTTTTGTCCTGTTGTTGCATCCAGAACCAACAACGTGTTGTGTGGTGCTGTTTCGTCCTTCTTGCGAATAACACGCACGATTTTTTCCAGCTCTTCCATCAGGTCGCCGCGGTTTTGAAGGCGCCCTGCGGTATCGATCAACAATAGGTCTGCGCCGTCTTCATGCGCTTTGGTCATCGCATCAAACGCAAGACTGGCAGGATCTGAGCCTTCGGGCGCGGTTAAAACAGGAACACCTGCGCGTTCGCCCCACACCTGTAATTGTTCGACTGCGGCGGCGCGAAATGTATCACCAGCAGCGATAACTACGTTTTTACCAGCGGCACGAAATTGGCTGGCCAATTTGCCGATCGTTGTGGTTTTACCTGATCCGTTCACGCCAACGACCAAAACCACCTGTGGCGTCTTTGGGTAGATCGGCAATGGGCGGGCGACGGGTTCCATAATACGGGTGATTTCAGCGGCAAGAAGCGATTTGATCTCGTCCACTGACAGCTTTTTGCCCATGCGTCCTTCGGCCATGTTGGCCGTGACTCGCAGGGCCGTATCGACGCCCATGTCTGTAGAAATCAGTAACTCTTCCAGTTGTTCCAACATCTCGTCGTCCAACACACGGCGGACAAATTCTTTGGTTTCGTTTTGGCCAAACATGCGGCCCAGTATGCCTGATTTTTTGGCAGCGGGTGCCAGTTCTGCTGGTGCAACAGGTGGCGTTTTAACGACGGGTTCTGGTGCAGGTTCTTCGATCTGAGGTTCGGGAACAACTTCAACAGTGGGTTCAGCTAAGACCACTATCTCAGGCTCAGGCTCAGCAAAAGCTTGGGGAGGGGCAGGCGCTTCGACAACAACAGTTTCTTCAGCGATGTTATCTTGAACGATAGCCTCTAGCCCCTCATCTATCTTTGCAGATGATTTAAATAAACGGTCTTTGAGTTTACTGAAAAACGCCATTTTACTTCCGATACTTGTTTCACATCACCTAATACGGCGAGAGCGCTATGAAAAGAGATCAGATGAAACGAACTCTGTATGCAAGCGTTATTGCAGGGTTTTGTGCGATGATCCCTGGTGTTTTACTGGCCAATGCCCCGGGAACCATGAGCAGCCTGGCACAATCTGGGCAGGTTGATTGTATTCGCCCCGACCATTTTGTTTTTGATTTGTGCCAGCAAATCGAGAATGTCAGTCGCAATAACGGCATTGATCCAGGTTTTTTCGCGCGTTTACTGTGGCAAGAAAGCTGATTTGATCCAAACGCACTGAGCCACCCAGGGGCACAAGGGATTGCGCAATTCATGCTCCAAACAGCTAAATTACGCGACCTCCCTGACAGCTATAATCCAGCCCAAGCGATTGAGCGATCTGCCAACTATCTAGGCGAGTTGCAGCGTACTTATGGCAATGCTGGTTTAGCGGCGGTTGCCTATAATGGGGGCGAAGGGCGCGCGAATGGATTTACGAAAGAGGGTAAAAGGCTGGCCAGTGAGACAGTGAAATATGTCCCGATCATTTCGGGTTAAGTGCTGAACGTTGGCGTGATGCCCCCCCCCCGAAAGTGCAGGATTTTCGCCTAGATGAGGACACGCCGTTTTTGCAAAACTGTCTGAAACTAGCCAGAGTTCGCAGACTGACCAAATTGTCGCCACTGGGCCCCAAGCACAAAGCGTGGGGCGTGCAGCTGGCATTTTGGCGTACAAAATCTGAGACAAAGGCGGAGGTTGCACGATTGCGCAGTAGTTGCCGTGCGTTGGTAAAATCAGAAAAGACGCACTATTTGTCGATCAAATCGCGGGTGCAGGGCAAACCAGCCTACTTTACAGCGCGCATTGGACAAAATACAAAGGACCTTGCAACCACCCCATGCCGCAAAATCGGCAGCAGAGGATGTTCTTGCAAGGTTTATAAGAACAAGGTCGATTAGATCTCGTCTGCGAAGTGCTGCATCGTCAGCTTGATCGGGTTTGGCGCTGCCTGACCAAGACCGCAGATAGATGCATCTGTCATTGCCGTGCACAGTTCGGTCAACAGCGATTGATCCCATGTTTCGGATTGCATCAGCAGCACCGCTTTTCCACATCCAACGCGGCAGGGTGTGCATTGCCCACAGCTTTCGTCCTCAAAGAAACGCAGCATGTTCAGGGCCGCATCACGGGCGCGATCCTTTTGGGACAAGACAACAACGGCAGCAGAACCAATGAAGGTGCCGTGTGGTTGTAATGTATCAAAATCAAGCGGGATGTCGTTCATCGACGCAGGCAACAGGCCGGATGACGGGCCGCCCGGTTGATAGGCTTTGAATTCATGCCCATCCGCCATGCCACCAGCCGCGGCAATGATGTCAGTGATGGTTGAGCCTGCGGGCAACAAGTAAACGCCGCCCTTTGCCACACGACCAGAAACGGAGTAGCTGCGCAAACCTTTGCGGCCATTCAGTTCTGTTGTGTTCAGGCACTCTGGACCTTCGCGGCAAATCTTCGCGATCCAGTAAAGTGTTTCGACGTTGTGCACTAAGGTGGGCTGGCCGAAAATACCAACTTGCGCCACGAACGGTGGGCGGTGGCGTGGCATACCACGTTTGCCCTCAATGCTTTCGATCATCGCGGATTCTTCACCGCAGATATAGGCACCAGCACCACGACGCACTTCGATATAACCCACGTCAACTATGCCTGTGTCTTCGAGAGCTTTAATTTCGCGCGCCAAAATTTCCAAGACAGCGGGGTATTCATCACGCATGTAGATATAGGCGCGATCTGCCTCAACGGCCCATGCTGCGATCAACATGCCCTCTAAGAACAGATGCGGTGTGCGCTCTAAGTAGTAGCGGTCTTTAAACGTACCTGGTTCGCCTTCATCCCCGTTCACGGCGATATAACGTGGTCCTGCGTTGCCACGTACAAAGCCCCATTTGGTGCCTGAAGGGAAACCTGCACCGCCAAGGCCACGCAAACCGCTTTCCTTGATCTTGGCTTGAAGGTCTTCCCAATGGCCGTTTGCACGCAGGTCTTTGAGGGCGGCGTAACCACCGTCAATCGCGTATTTGGCGTGGGTTTCGTATGTTGGGATATGGGCGTGGGTGTCATCAGCTGCGATGGCCGCTTCAACCTTTTTGAACGTCGCGTTGTCGATGTGGTTGTGGCCGATTTCCAAAACAGGTGCGGTGTCACAACGGCCCATACAAGGAGCGCGCAAAACGCGGACCTCTTCAGGGTTTAAACCGTCCTCTAGGGCGGATTTCAGTGCTTGTGCACCAGCAAGTTCACATGACAGTGAATCACAGACACGGATTGTAAGGGCAGGCGGTGGTGTGTCGGCTTCTTTGACCACATCAAAGTGGGCGTAAAAGGTGGCGACTTCGTAGACTTCGGCCATAGACATGCGCATTTCTTCGGCCAGCGCACGAAGGTGCGCTGCACTGAGGTGGCCATAGGTATCTTGGATCTTGTGCAGGTGTTCGATCAACAAATCCGCACGGCGTGGTTCTGTGCCAAGCAATGCTTTGACTTCGTTCCATGCCTGATCGGTCAATTGACGGCCTTTGGTGTGGTGACGCCCTTTGCCTTTGCCAGATTTCCAAACGCCATCACCGTGTTTTTTCAGTGTATCAGTGGCCATGTGCTGTCTCCGCAGTCAAAGTCGATCAATAATTGAAGGTTTGGTAGCAGGATTTGGTCGGATGATTACCCTCAAAAACGACAGTTCAGGGTGGGTTTCAGATCACTTGGCCTTGGGTTCAGCACGAATAGGAGGCAAGGTTTCCTAAAGTGAACGGCTGGTGGGCGTGAAAGCATTGCTTATTGTTGAAAACGGGGGGTTATAAAGTTGGTGCCTAATTAAGAGAGCTCAGAACATGCGCCCGATGATGACCTTTGCATTTGCAAGCCTTTTGCCAGCATTTTTGTTGGTTCTTGCGAGTGGGTTTGGCGGCATTTTTCCATTTGCCAGTGTCCTGAGCATTACCGTCGTGGTTTTCATTTTGGATCGCATTTCAAATGTCGAACCCGTCGAAGTTTCCGCCGATAGTGGACATGATTTGTCTTTGCTGATTGGCGTTGTTCATTTCGTTGTTTTGCCAATGAGTATTTGTGGGATCGCGCAAGCAGGCCACTTGTCGACCTTGGACCGGCTTCTTATCTTTATCTGCGCGGGGCTGTGGTTAGGCCAAGTCTCAAACTCGAACGCACATGAGTTGTTTCATAGATCTTCAAGCGGGCCACGCCAGTTGGGTGTTGCAATTTATTGCTCGCTCTTGTTTGGACACTATGCAAGTGCCCACCCCAAAGTGCATTATGTTTACGTTGCAACGGATCGTGATCCAAATTCTGCGCAATCTGGCGAGGGTTTCTATCGCTTTTTAATACGGGCATGGTTGGGCGGGTTTCATGAGGGACTGGTGGCCAAAACACTGCACTTGGGGGGCAAAGCAAGTACTGTCACGTTGGTCTCATCCCTATGTTGGATACACAGCAGGTGGGGTTTTGACAGTTTCTGCCTCTTTGGTCATCGGCGGGTTTACAGGCCTAGGCAAGCTGTTGGCCCTTGCAGCCGATGCGCAGATCCAGTTGTTTCTGTCCGATGACTTCCAGCACTATGGCCTTCGTCGTGAGATGCTGGAAGGTGGCCGACCCGAACTTATTGGCCCATGTCACTCTTGGAACGCGCCGCATTGGTATTCCAGCGCGATGATGCTGAATGCGCCACGCCATTCTGATCATCACACACGACCAAGCCGAAGCTTTCCATCATTGGGATTGGATGAAAACACAATGTCAATGCTGCCCCAACCTTTGTCTGTGATGGCTTGTTTAGCCCTGGTGCCAATTATCTGGCGCAGGGTTATGGATCGCTGTGTGGCAAAGTGGATGGCCCTGGAGATGATACGTTTTTACAAACTGATATTACGGATTTTGCTAACGGGTTTTGTTTTGATTGGCGGAGGCGCAAATGCTGAAACGATGACTGCATCGGAGTTTGACGCCTATACCAAAGGTAAAACGCTTTTCTTTGGTCAAACAGGAAAACCATATGGGGCAGAACGGTATCTGGAAAACCGTCGGGTTCAGTGGTCATTCTTGGATGGTATCTGCAAAGATGGCTACTGGTATGAAGAGGCCGGCGAGATTTGCTTTATTTATGAAGGTAAAAATACACCTCAATGTTGGACATTTGAAGAAGGCCCCAGCGGTTTGATTGCGCGTTTTAGTGGTGATCCTCAGAAAGTTGACCTGTATGAAGTGCAAAATTCGGATCAGGAAATGATCTGTTTAGGGCCTCAAGTAGAGGTTTAAGTGGCGCACGTTGTTTGATCCACACGCAGCCGCTCACTAAGTGAGCAGCGGCTATGCGCATTCAGCATTGGTAACTCAGAGCGGTGCATTTTAGTTGGACCACACGGGACGGGCCCGTCATTCGAAGATTTCGAAAAGGTTTCAAAATGTTAGTACAATCTACAAACGCGCAAATCTATTTTGGTGGCTTTACAGCAGTAATTTCATCTTTTTTTGTAAAGATAATCGAAAATAGCGTGATGGCACGTTCTGCTGAAGTGCGTAGCGAACAAATCGCAGCTTTGAACGCAAAATCAGATGCTGAACTCGCAGCTATGCGGCTTAACCGCAGCGACATCGCTCTTCATGTGTTCCGCGATCGTTTGTACATCTAAGACAGTGCAAATCTATCACTCGCGGTATTGACAGTGGATGCGGGTCGGGCCAACGCTGCGGCTATGTTTGACCTACGACCAGTTGGATACGTGATAGGCCTTTTGGTCACTATGCTTGGCTTTGCCATGCTGCTTCCTTTGGTTGTGGATTTGGGCGAAGGAATGGGCCACTGGCCCGCCTTTGCCGAAAGCGCGATGATCACCATTTTAGTTGGTGGTATCTTGTCGCTCAGCTGCGCGAATGCGGTGCGCCAAGGGCTGACAATTCAGCAAACCTTTATTCTCACAACTGGCGTTTGGTTGATGCTGCCTATTTTTGGGGCGCTTCCATTTGTATTTGGTGCCACCGAAGCACGCTATGTAGACGCATTTTTCGAGGCGATGTCAGGGCTTACGACCACAGGTTCAACCGTGTTCTATGGTTTGGAAACATTGCCTAAGGGCTTGTTGTTGTGGCGGGGTATCCTCCAATGGCTAGGTGGCATTGGTATCATTGTTGTGGCCATGGTGTTCTTGCCAGAGTTGCGCGTTGGTGGAATGCAAATTTTCCGATCCGAAGGTTTTGATACCTTGGGGAAAATTCTTCCTCGTGCCACGGAAATTGCGAGCCGAATTTCTGTAATCTATGTTGGCCTAACAGCAATCTGTGCAATCTTTTACATGGGGTTCGGTATGAACCCCTTTGACGGAACTGTTCACGCGCTAACCACTGTTTCTACGGGTGGGTTTTCGACTTACGACGCTTCATTCGGGGCTTTCTCTGGCCCGATGGAGTATGTTGCAACGGTCTTTATGATCCTCGCTGCGCTTCCTTTTGTACGCTACGTACAATTGCTGAATGGCAGTGCGTTGCCCTTATGGCGTGATCCACAGATCCGCGCGTTCCTCGTGGTTATAGCGTTTGCAGCTGGGGTTGTCGCGATAACACTGATGACAATTTTTCCGCACAACCCAGAGCAAGCTGTTCGCGAAGCGTTGTTTAATATCACCTCAATCATCTCGGGTACAGGCTACGCTAGTGTGGATTACATGGGTTGGGGATCTTTCGTGATCTCGATCTTCTTTTTTGTGGGATTGATTGGTGGCTGCGCGGGATCGACTGCCTGTTCGGTCAAGATATTCCGCTACCAATTGCTATTCGCATCGATCCGCGCACAACTGCTAAAAACACGTAGCCCGCATGGTATCTTCACACCGCGCTATGCAGGGCGACCTGTTGGTGATGATGTATTAAGTTCGGTAATCTCCTTCTTTACATTTTTCGTGGTGACGCTGGGTGTTTTAGCGGTCGCATTGGGCATGACTGGTTTGGATTTTGTTACTTCGGTCTCTGGGGCCGCGTCCGCACTCGCAAACATCGGCCCAGGCCTTGGTGATCAGATCGGACCCGCGGGTAATTTCTCGGGCCTGAATGACACCGCCAAATGGTTGCTTGCGGCCGGAATGCTGATTGGTCGGCTAGAGTTGATGGTCGTTTACGCTCTGCTTACCGTTCATTTTTGGAAGGCCTAGATGTCCAAACTATCAAACACGCTGTCCCGTCCTCTAGGGGTGCAAATTTCTCACATGTTGAAGGATCGCGGAGTTGATGTAATCTTTGGGATACCCGGCGTACACAATCAAGAAATGTACCGAGGCATTGAAGAGGCTGGGATTACCCATGTTTTAGCACGTCATGAACAGGGCGCTGGTTTTATGGCCGACGGCTATGCCCGTGCCTCGGGCAAACCCGGAGTGGCCTATGTGATTACTGGCCCGGGTCTGTGCAATATCATGACGCCAATGGGGCAAGCCTATTCAGACTCTGTTTCAATGCTGGTAATTTCATCGTGTTTGGATGAAGTGTCTGTTCGGAAGGGCCAACTTCACCAAATGAAAGATCAACGGGCTGCGGCTGAGACCGTTTGTGATTGGTCTAATGAGGCTGGATCAGCCGATGCTGCATACACCTTGATCGATCGCGCCTTTGCAGAATTCCAAAATGCGCGTCCACGCCCTAAACACATACAGGTACCCATTGCCCTACTAGAAGGGCAGGCTGCCCCCCTCGCTCGTAATTTGAGTTTGCCAAGCAATCAAAACGTCGACGGAGATGTCATTCACGACGTCTTTACTCGGTTGCTCTACGCACAGTACCCACTGATTATTCTAGGCGGTGGCGTTGCAAATGGTGAATGCGAGGGTGTTGCAAAAGCGATGCGCACCATCGGTGCCGCCAGTATGGTTAGTACTGCAGGTCGTGGATTGGTCGATCCTGTTGACCCATTCACATTTGGTGCCTGTTTAGCGCGCCCTAGCAGTGCCGAGGTCGCAGCGAAGGCTGATTTGGTTGTCGCGGTTGGTTGTGAACTTGCAGAGGTTGATCTTTGGCGCAGCGAACTTGGACACGCAGCACCTTTGATCCGTGTGGACTTGGACGCGAGTGTGGGTACAGCAGACCCCAAAACATCGATGTTTGTGCAATCAGACGGTGCAAGTTTTATTCTGGCTTTGGCAGATCAGTTTGACGAACCTCTGAATACAGAATGGAAAGCTGACAATGTTATGATGTGGCGCGCGCGTTGGCGCTCCGAAGTAATTTCGGAACGGCCAAACATTGCTCCGGTCATTGAGGTGCTCAAGGCTGCAGTACCAGACGACACGATGATCTATTCAGATATGACACAATTGGCCTACGCTGCAGTTGAGTTGTGGGACATGGCCTTGCCAAAGCACTGGCATCATCCTTCTGGGTTTGGAACCCTTGGCTATGCCACGCCAGCTGCGATTGGTGGGGCCATTGCGCGTCCAAGCAAGCCGACTATGGCCATCATTGGTGACTACGGGTTTCATTACACCATGGCTGAGCTAGGTGTCGCAGTTGAATTGGGGCTAAGCATACCCATCGTTCTGTGGGACAACGCGAAATTGGGTGAGATAGAAGACAGCATGACTGCGGCCCAGATCGCGCCTAATGCTGTTATCGCGCACAATCCTGACTTTTGTAAACTTGCAGAAGCGTTTGGCGCAAATACATCTGCGCCAGAAAATTTGATTGAGTTGGACAAGGCGGTTCAATCAGCGTTCAATGCCGATGGACCAACCCTAATTTACGTAACACCCAAAATCTTGGCCTGAATTATCTTCATCTTAACAGACAAACTCGGGGGTTTGGGGCAAAGCCCCAAGGTGTTATCTCCAGCAGCTGACCAGAACAGTCATGCTGCGCGCAGCTACAGAAATGTCTTCTGCAGCCATCTGTTCTGTTGAATTGGCTGTTTGGCTCGATTTTCCAGCATCACTCAATGCTGCCTGAACAGTTTCACGATCTAGCGAAAAGGCAACGTCAGCAGGCAATTGTGGGCCAGTCGATAGTGCTGGAAGCAACATGCCCAACACACCACCAGTTGGATCCAAAATTGGACCGCCGGCATCGCCAGCCAGAGCGGTTAGCGCCATACGGTTCAGGTATTCCTCGCCGCGCAAACCGCGCAGATCAGACAACGTTTCGTCGGTGACTGAATGAGAGTCCAATACACCTTCATAGCTGTAACCCGCCACTGCTATTTCAGTGTTTAACCGCGGTGTTTGCGCGCTGAATGCTGCAACGTTTAAAGGAGATAGCGCCTCATTTGGTGTCAAAACCGCTACGCCGTTGTTTGATGTTGAAACCAAGGTGGCCTCATATAAATCGTCAATGGTAATGCGGGCGCAGCTGTCGACAGCGTCTGTTGTTGTGACAACAGTGCTGCGGCTATCGATATAAAACCCTGAACGGGAAACCGCAGGCTTGCTAACTTCAAGGCCAAAAACTAAATCGATGGCTTGATCCTCATCAGACCCTGCTGTTGGGTCCAAAACTGCAGCTGACCGGACCAAACTTTTGTCCATTTCACCAATCAAACGACGGCGACGTTCTTCGTCACCAGCAGGCCACATCCAGGTGAAACCTTTGATTTAACCGTTGGCCAGGCTAATGGGAGTTTCGCTCACCATGGTGGCGTTTTCACCTATTAAGACAAAGCTGTTATTTTTACGCTCACGCGGGCCGTCCAGTGGAACTGCTTCTAGTGTCTGCATGGTGTCGTAGAGACTATAGAGTGTGTTTTGATCACCCGGCTGGCTGACAAGTAAAACGCGCGCGCCGGTGTCATCCACAGACTTATACTGAGCAAAAGGTGACTCATATTTCTCAAATGCAACTTCGAGCGTTGGAAGCTTAATTTCGATAACTGCAGCGTCATCGCGAACAACCTCGAGGCCCAGGCCATCAAAGATTGAGTTATATTTTTTCAAAATTTCAGCACGTTGTGTGGTCGTTAAAATGCCAGCAGTATCATAGCTATTTGCTTCTTGCCATGCAGCCATCGAATTACGTGTGCCACGACCGAACGACCCATCAATTGCTGCGTTGTAAAAACCAGCCCACTGTAACAGACGTTGCAATTTTTTCTTTTCTTCCCGGCTCAGTGCACCTTTGCTACGCTGAGCTTCGGCAGGTGTTTCGCCAGCGGGTTCAACGAGCTCAACCTCAACAAGGGATGTTGGCTCCGCTGTTGGTGTTTCGTCAGCATCTACTATTTGTGTCTCAGCTTCGATCGGAGCAGGGGCTACCTCAAGGTCTAGGATATTTGCTCCAACCGGCCAAAATTGTTGACGCAGGCTTGAGGATTCTGCGATGACTGCGACGCGTGGGATTAGTCCGTCGCGGTGATAAGGCAGTAACGCCGTCTCAGCATCCGCACGTGTGTAAGGACCTAATGCAATACCATGCCAACCGCCGCCTAGAGCGAAGCCATTAACATCTTCTAGAATTTCAGCATAGCCACGCGCAGCTTCTGTGCCGGCACGCAAACTAGATTGAGCTTCAATTTAAATCCATACGACTTCATGGGCTGATTGTGCTGCCTCTGGCATTGCCCAAGCCCACAGTACCAAAGTTAGAGAAAGGAGATTACGCACAATTTTGTGAATCAATGTGCTGGATACCTTGCAATCATTTAGTTTCGGTTAAATAAGCAGGAATTCGCTGCAATTGCCATAAGCTAAGTGACATAAAAAGAATGCTTTGGGTGCAATTGACCACAGTTGTTGAGAAGCTTAGGTAAGACGCGGCTTATAATGCCGATTGCAACGGCGAATTGAACCGCATTTCGATACAGTCAGGACATGTCCATGAACAGCACAACACCGCGATCCTTTCAGGAAATCATCCTGCGTCTTCAAGGGTATTGGGCCTCTAAGGGCTGTGCCATTTTACAGCCATACGACATGGAAGTTGGGGCCGGGACATTCCACCCAGCGACGACACTACGCAGCTTGGGGTCAAACCCTTGGGCCGCCGCTTATGTGCAGCCCTCACGCCGCCCAACAGATGGGCGCTATGGTGAAAATCCGAACCGCCTGCAGCATTATTATCAATACCAAGTGCTGATCAAACCCAGCCCACCCAATTTGCAAGAATTGTATCTCGGATCCCTTGCTGCCATCGGCGTCGACATGGACCTTCATGATATTCGTTTTGTAGAGGACGATTGGGAAAGCCCAACTCTTGGCGCGTGGGGCCTTGGATGGGAAATCTGGTGTGATGGCATGGAAGTTTCACAGTTCACTTATTTCCAACAAGTCGGCGGCCATGACTGCACGCCTGTGTCTGGCGAGTTGACATACGGTCTTGAACGCCTCGCGATGTACATTCTGGAGTGTGACCACGTGATGGACATGCCCTTCAATGACCCTGATGCACCAATTCCCATGAAATACAGTGACATCTTTAAGCAAACCGAAGAAGAATATGCCCGGTGGAACTTTGATGTGGCTAACACCGAAGTGTTGTTACGTCATTTTGAGGAGGCTGAGGTTGAATGTCAGGCCATCCTTTCACAAGCATTTGACGATCCAAAAACTGGTAAGCGTATCATCATGGCACACCCTGCCTATGACCAATGCATCAAAGCTAGCCACATCTTCAACTTGTTGGATGCGCGCGGCGTAATCTCTGTCACTGAGCGTCAGGCATACATTGGTCGTGTCCGTTCGCTTTCTAAAAAATGCGCAGATGCATTTGTCCAAACCCGCGCTGGCGGCTTTATCGAGGCGGTGGAATAATGGGAAAGTTTTTAGCAGTGTTGTTACTTGGAAGTGCCGTGATTGCAGGGGCATCTATGTATTATCTGCAGGTTTATGGCCTGTACGACGAAGTCCAAACAAGAGATGTTCAACTTGTTTCGGTTGTGGATGATCTGCCGGAAACGATCAGCTTTGATAACTTCCAAGCCATCGATTCACAAAGTTCACCAATACGCTATCGCGCATGTTTCACAACAGACCTTAGCATACCATTGTTAAGCGAAACGTATGTTGGTTTGGAAAAGGCGTCCCCGCGCAACGCTCCAAAATGGTTCGACTGCTTTGATGCAGCCGCAATCGGTGCAGAGTTGGCGGCAGGAACAGCTGTTCCTTTTCTTGGCCAGAAAAACGTCCACTTCGGCGTTGACCGCATCGTTGCCATCACGGACGACGGACGTGGCTATATATGGCACGATCTCAATGACTGCGGCGACAAAGCCTATGATGGCACTATCGTTGGCGAAGAATGCCCAGGACGGGAAGCAACAGAATGACTGATCTATTAATCGAACTTTTCTCCGAAGAAATTCCGGCCCGTATGCAGACACGTGCGGCCAATGATCTAAAGAAACTTGTTACTGATGGTATGGTGGAGGCTGGCTTAACCTATGCCTCAGTCGCCGCGTTTAGCACGCCGCGCCGCCTAACGCTGACCGTTGAAGGTATGCTTGATGCGTCGGCAACAATTGTCGAAGAACGCAAAGGCCCAAGGGCCGATGCCCCTGAAAAAGCAATCGAAGGTTTCTTGCGCGGTGCAGGTTTGACCCGCGGCGATCTTGAGGAACGTGAAACGCCCAAGGGGAACATCTTTTTCGCCAAGATTACTAAAGAGGGACGCCCCGCCGCAGATATCGTGGCTGAGGTTTTAGAGCGTACAATCCGCAATTTCCCATGGCCGAAATCCATGCGTTGGGGAAAAGGGACGTTGAAATGGGTGCGCCCGCTGCACTCTATTCTATGCATCACCAGCTCTGAAGAAGGCGCAACTGTTGTGCCGCTTCAGGTCGATGGGATCATCTCTGGGAATACGACCCATGGCCACCGTTTCTTGTCTCCAGATAGTATCACTGTGAACAACTTTGATGACTACACTAGCAAACTGAAATCGGCACATGTGGTGCTTGATGCTCATGAACGGGCAGACGCAATTTGGAACGACGCGACCAATCAGGCTTTTGCAACTGGTTTTGAGGTTGTTGAAGACGCGGGTCTTTTGGCTGAGGTGGCAGGCCTTGTTGAATGGCCTGTTGTCTTGATGGGTGAGATTGGTGAGGATTTCTTGGGGCTACCAGCCGAAGTGCTGCAGACCTCGATGCGCGAGCATCAAAAGTTCTTCTCAGTACGTAACGCCAAAACGGGCCGTATTGAGCGCTTCATTACCGTGGCAAATTGCACAACAGCTGACAACGGTGCTACGATCCTTGCGGGCAACCAAAAGGTATTGTCGGCTCGTTTGGCGGATGCAAAGTTCTTCTGGGAAAACGACCTGCGCGTTGCAAAGTCAGATATGAGCGTTTGGTTGAAGTCGCTTGAAAACGTTACATTCCATAACAAGCTTGGCACCCAAGCAGAGTTGGTGAACCGCATGGCGACGTTGGCGCGTGAGTTGGCTCTGGCGGTTGGGGCAGACCCTGATATGGCCGAAAAAGCTGCGCGTTTGGCCAAAGCAGACCTAAGCTCTGAAATGGTCTATGAGTTTCCAGAACTTCAAGGGCTTATGGGGCGCTATTATATCGAAGCTTCAGGTCAAGACGTGCAAATTGCAGCCGCTGCTGAGGAACACTATGCACCACTTGGACCCTCTGATGACGTACCAACAGCTCCAGTTTCGATAACAGTAGCGCTCGCTGAAAAACTTGAAAAACTCAATGGATTTTGGTCCATCGATGAAAAGCCAACGGGTTCAAAAGACCCCTTCGCACTACGCCGTGCGGCACTTGGTATAATTCGAATTGTGATAGAAAACGATTTAGCACTGTCTTTGAATGCAGTGTTGTCAACAGAGCATGCAGATAGCATTCTTTCGTTCTTCCACGATCGCCTTAAAGTATACCTAAAAGATCAAGGCATTCGCCACGACATCATTGATGCCTGCATTGCAATGGACGGCAATGACGACATTAATCTTTTGGTGAAACGTGCACGGGCCTTATCTGAAACGCTGAAAACAGATGACGGTGAAAACCTGATCCAAGGGTTCAAACGTGCCAACAATATTTTGTTTCAAGCGGAAGCTGCGGACGGGGTTGAATACTCTTACGGTGCCGATGTGAAATTCGTAGAAACAGATGAGGAGCGTACACTATTTGGTGCCCTTGATACGTCTGAGGCAACAATCAAACTTGCAATGGAGGCCCAAGACTTCGCATCTGCTATGTCTGCAATGGCAATGCTTCGCACGCCTATAGACACCTTCTTTGAGGCAGTACAGATTAACTCTGATAACCCGACGGTGCGCCGCAATCGCCTTAACCTTCTCAGTCGTATCCGTACGGTTTGCTCTTCGGTGGCGGATCTAACCAAAATCGAAGGCTGATTCCACTTCGTCTTACCAAATAAACTCCCGTGAACCGGCCCGTAGGGACGTGGGGGCTGGCCCCCTTGTTTTCTGCTCCCCGGTATACGCTAAATCCTTGATCGCCTGGGATTTAAGTCTATGCTGACATGGAAACCGGTAGGTGCTGCAATGCAGAATAATCCCGATACAACACTTGTTACGCAAACAGCTATAATGGCGGCGTCCACGCATGGCGGCCGTGCAAAATGCTTACAGCGTTTGATCCGTCTTGACCTGCCAGTGCCCAAAACGGTGGCGCTTAGTTTTTCGGCGGTCTCCAAAATTGCCAATGGTGAATTGCCAGATATTGAAGCCGTGCTTTCACAGTTCCCGAAAGATGCACTTTTGTGCGTGCGCCCGTCCTCAGAGGATGCGGATTGGGGTGGCCCCAGCGCTGTGCTCAATATCGGAATGAACGATTCTTCCTATGTAGACTTGTGCGCTCAACTAGGGACAGAGGGCGCAACTGCGATTTACACTCGGTTTGTTCAGTCCTACGCAATTAACGTTGCACGTCTTGATCCAGATATGTTTGACGATGTTGTCGCATCAGGTCCCGAAGGATTGTCAGAGACATTGCGTGCGTATGAAGCTGAAACAGATGAGAAATTCCCCTCCGACGTCGGTACACAACTTGCCGCTGTGCTGCGATCGATGGCACGTGCGTGGGATGGAACCTCTGCGCGCCTGCTTCGCCAAGGCAAAGGTGCACCTGCAGGTGCCGGTCTTGGTCTCGTGGTTCAACAAATGGCTTTTGGGGTAGGCAAGCATCAAAGCGGCTCTGGAATGTTCCAACTGGTCAATAGCGATACTGGCCAGCCGCAAATTACGGGTCGCTATCTGGTCCAAAGCCAAGGGCTAGAAGCGCTGTTCCAAGATGCCGAAGCAATGTACCTCACGCGTGACCCACGCGGCCCATCCTTTGAGGAACTGGAACCAGAGCTGTTTGAAACGCTCAAAGCCCATGCCGCCTTGAGCCGTGTGCGCCTGCGTGAAGAGATGCAACTGGAGTTCACAGTTGATAACGGCAAGCTCAATATTTTGGACGGGATCCGTGTTGCCAGATCATCACGCGCGGCTGTTCGTATCGCGGTCAGTTTAGCCAACGATAAGATCATCCCTCGTCAAGAAGCCTTGATGCGTGTTGAGCCGCTTTCGCTTAACGAATTGCTGCATCGCCAAGTTGATAGCGATGCGCTGCGTGATGTCGTAGGTCACGGCATTGCGGCCAGCCCGGGTGCCGCTACAGGCAAGCTTGTTTTCACTGCTGCCGATGCTCAAGCGCACGCTGCACGTGAAGAAGATTGTATTCTTGTGCGTCGTGAAACGTCACCCGAAGATATTCGTGGAATGCACGCCGCTCGTGCTGTTTTGACAGAGCGGGGCGGGGTTACCAGTCATGCAGCCGTAATCGGGCGCGGAATTGGTTTGCCTTGCGTCGTTGGCGTGTCGAACATTCGGTTCGTGCCAAACAAGAAACAGCTTATTTTGGCAGATGGCCGCATTCTTGAAGAGGGCGAGGTCGTAACAGTTGATGGCACGTCAGGGCAGGTTTTGTTGGGCGCTGTTGCGATGCAAGAAGCCGCGCTTGATGATGCATTCCAGACCTTGATGGAGTGGGCAGATGAAGAACGCGACATTGGTATTCGTGCCAACGCGGATACGCCTGCTGATGCCCAAACCGCTCGTAATTTTAATGCACAAGGTATTGGGTTGTGCCGCACGGAACATATGTTTTTTGAGGCAAGTCGTCTGACAGTGATGCGAGAGATGATCTTTGCAGAAACATCAAAGGACCGTCGCGCGGTGCTTGAGCGCCTTTTGCCGATGCAACGTGAAGACTTTACCGAACTGTTCCGCATTATGCAGGGACAACCAGTTTCGATCCGTCTGTTCGATCCACCATTACATGAATTCCTTCCAGCAGACCGAAATGGGCAGCGTGAATTGGCTGAAGCCCTTGATCTACCATTGTCCGATGTTACGCGTCGTATTGAGGCAATGCGTGAATATAACCCTATGCTTGGTTTGCGTGGTGTTCGATTGGGTGTGACGGTTCCAGAAATTTACGAAATGCAGGCGCGTGCGATTTTCGAAGCGACGATCGTGGCTAGTCGTGATGGCGCATCGATTGTGCCCGAAATCATGATTCCGCTCGTCAGTGCAAAGCGCGAAGTTGAGTTGGTCAAAACCCGCGTTGATGGAATTGCTGCCGCTGTTCGTGTCGAACAGGATGCAGATTTCGATTATCGGTTGGGTGTTATGGTTGAAACTCCTCGGGCCGCTTTGCGCGCCGGGGATATTGCGCAGCACTGTGCCTTCCTTAGTTTTGGAACTAATGACCTTACCCAGATGACGTATGGTCTTAGCCGTGATGACGCAGGTCGATTTATGTCAGACTACGTTCAGCAAGAGGTGTTTGCCGAAGATCCGTTTCACACACTTGATATAGACGGAGTGGGCGAGTTGCTTAAATTGGGTGCAGAGCGTGGTCGAAAGACCCAACCGAACATGACTTTGTCGATTTGCGGCGAACACGGTGGGAACCCCGAATCAATCGCTTTTTGCCGAGAGGCCGGGTTTGACTACGTTTCGTGTTCCCCCTTCCGTGTTCCGGTCGCTCGATTGGCCGCGGCGCAGTTGGCGATCAAAGACAAGACAGGGTAGGGGTAAGAATAGGTGTCCGCTACATCCTGTTATCGGCCTGATATTCACTATTGGTTAATTGGATACCTCTAAGTTGCTGACGTAAGGTTAACTGGACGAACTGCACTAAACACACTAGTTGGCTGCCATCGGAGTAACTTTGGAGCGCCGAATGCGGGCCGCAATATTCTTTTTAATTTTATTGGCTGTGTTTGCGCCAATAACAGCGACGGCAAATGAGAAGCAGGCAAATGCGCTGCATGAAACTGAAGTGCGTGGAATTTCGTCGCTTGCCCCTGCACGCCTAGAAGATATGATTACTGCCTCAGTTGCTGCGAGTGGTGTTGAGTTTTCCACCTCTTGGTTGGACAAGCAGGCGGTTGCCAAAGGTGACGCGAATTGGAGGTGTCTTTCAGAGGCGCTTTATTTTGAGGCGCGCGGTGAAACCGTCAAAGGTCAATTTGCTGTTGCTGAGGTTATTATGAACCGTGTCGCGCATTCGCGCTTCCCCAGCTCACTGTGTGACGTGATCAATCAAGGTACTGGAAAAAAATTCCAATGCCAGTTCAGTTATACATGTGATGGTAAGGCCGAAAATGTATCTGAACCGCGTTCTTACGCACGTGTTTCAAAAGTTGCGCGCGCTGTAATCGATGGCCGTGTGCCCAAGCTGACCAATGACGCAACGCATTATCATACAACGGCGGTTAGTCCGAGTTGGTCACGCGTTTACACCAAAACAGCGCGTATCGGCGTACACATCTTTTACCGACATAACGTATGGTCTACTTCTAACTGATCACTCCGGACAAGCCAGGACGCTTTTGCACCCTAGCCTGACGTAAAGTGCACTGGTATAAGCTAGGGTGAGCCTTAAAGGGGTTCTACCCACCAGCCTGACCAAAAGGGTCTGACCTTATGATTTCTGAAGTGCATCTTGCCTTTGCCCATCCGTCTGAGCGTTCTGACGCCACGACAATATCCATTTTATTGGATAGAATTTCCCTTCGCGATCATATCGTTGATGTCGAGATTGGTGCCTTTCAGGCCGAGCGCGGCGTCACGCAACGCATCAGCTTCAACATCGTTGTTGAGGTGTTGCCTTTGACGGGGCCAATTGATGACGATGTCGATCGTATTCTCAGCTATGATAAAGTCATTGAAGCCATCGCTTTCGAATTGGCCGATGAACGTCTCAATCTATTAGAAACATTGGCTGAAAATGTTGCAGATCGCATTCTTTTAGAACCTCAAGCGATGCGCACGTTTGTACGTATCGAAAAATTGGATCGTGGTGCTGGTGCGCTTGGTGTTGAGATTGTTCGCGCGCGCGGTGACGTGACCGTCGAGCAGATTGAGCCAGAAGATGCTTTGCGTCCACAGTTGGTTTTCCTGTCCGATGAGGCCATTTCCTCGCCACATTTCAAGGCTTGGGTTGATCAATTGCAAGCCAATGATCAACCGTTGATTTTGTGTGTTGGCTTTGCAGAAACGGATCGCCCACAAACGGGTCACGCAATGACGCAACGCCGTGTCGATTTGCTAGCGATTGAACAAAACGCATGGGTTGTTGCTTCGCGTGATGAACGCTGCGTTGTTGTCGAAACACGCACGGAGCTAGAATGGGCGATGCGCAATAATCAAATTTGCGTTTGGGCTCCGTCCAAACTTGTCCTTGGTGCTGTTGATGGTCCTTGTGCGCGATTGAACGATCCACTTGAGTTAGCAGCATGGTTTGCTTCGACGTTTGACGCTCAAGAGATGATCGTGATTGGAGCAGACCTGCCTGCGAATATCCAAGTACGCTCACGGACTGTGGGTCCTGATCAAGCCGTGCTTTAAAACTATGAAACGCTATATCCGCCCACTTGTTCAGATCGGTCCAGCACGCCCACAGGATGCACATACGCTCGCCAGTGGCTGGTGCTGGTTCACACATGTTGAGGTCCTTTCGCGCACGGATAAAACAATCGTGCTATCTGCTTCAAATCTTGAGAAAGAGGAACTTGAAGCCCTTACAGCTGTCCGTACTCCAATAGCAGACCTTTCTTTCGATGCTCCACGTTTGATGGGCATTCTGAATGTGACGCCTGACAGTTTCTCAGATGGTGGCCGACACCAGACGCCTTATGATGCAGTCACAGAAGCTATAAAAATGGTCGCGACGGGTGCTGACCTAATTGATATCGGCGGCGAGTCTACACGACCGGGTGCAGTAACCGTTACACCTGACGATGAAATAGTGAGGACAGTGCCAGCTATCAAAGCGATACGAGACGCAGGCGTTGTTACACCAATTTCAATTGATACCCGCAAGGCGAGCGTAGCGCATGCAGCGATCGCTGCTGGGGCTGATATCGTGAACGATGTTTCTGGATTCACTTATGATCCAGCCCTTGCAGCATCGTGCTCTAAGAAGGGGACGCCAGTTTGTGTGATGCATGCTCAGGGCGACCCTGCCACAATGCAGGACGAACCAACCTACGAAAATGTTTTGCTTGATGTATATGACTTTTTAAAAACACAGATCGACTGGTTGAGTTCACTGGGAATTCCACGTCACTTGATAATCGCTGACCCAGGTGTTGGATTTGGAAAAAATCAAACGCACAATCTTAAACTGTTAAATCGTATCAGCCTGTTTCACAGTCTTGGTGTTCCAATTTTGCTGGGCGCATCCCGTAAAAAATTTATAGGTATCATTGGAAATGAACCGATTGCGGATCGTCGTGCAGCTGGTTCTGTTGGCGTTGCCCTTGCTGCTATTGCGCAAGGTGTGCAATTAATACGTGCGCATGATATCGCTGACCATAAGCAGGCTATTGCGTTATGGCAGGCCAGCGTGACGCAAGATTTGAACTAAATTGAGTAAGAATTAAATAATGACTAAGCTATTTGGAACCGACGGTGTGCGTGGCACAGCGAATATGTACCCTATGACTGCCGAAATGGCATTGCGTATTGGCGCGGCTGTTGGGCGTTATTTTGAACGTGAGGCTAAAGGTGTACACCGCGTTGTTATTGGCAAAGATACACGCCTCTCTGGATATATGTTTGAAAGCGCTTTGACTGCTGGTTTGACCAGTACAGGTATGAATGTGCTTTTGCTTGGGCCAGTTCCAACACCTGCTGTTGGATTTCTAACACGCTCAATGCGTGCCGATCTTGGTGTGATGATTTCAGCGAGCCACAATCCTGCGATCGACAATGGTATTAAATTCTTTGGTCCAGACGGCTTCAAACTGTCGAATGCTGCAGAAACTGAGATCGAAGCGTTGGTGGCCAGTGGTGTTGAGTTTATCGAGCCTGAGCAGATCGGTCGCGCTAAACGCGTTGACGATGGCCGCTTCCGGTATATCGAACGTCTCAAGTCCTCTTTCCCACGACAGACCCGTCTTGATGGTTTGAAAATAGTTGTGGATTGCGCGAATGGTGCCGCACACAGGATCGCGCCAGAGGCATTGTGGGAACTAGGCGCTACCGTCATTCCTGTCGGTAACAATCCTAATGGTACAAATATCAACGAAGGTTGTGGATCGACGCACCCGCAGATGGCCGCAGAAACGGTTGTTGCCCACGGTGCTGATCTGGGTGTTTGCCTTGATGGGGATGCCGATCGCGTAATCCTTGTTGATGAGAATGGTAAAGTTGGTGACGGTGACCAGTTTATGGCCCTCTTGGCGTCTCGTTGGGCCATAGAGGAGCGCCTAAAGGGAAATGCGCTGGTTGCAACCGTTATGTCCAACCTAGGGCTTGAGCGTTATCTCCAGGGGCAGGGCATTGGTTTTGAGCGCACTGCTGTTGGTGACCGCCACGTTGTTGAACGTATGCGCAGTGGTGGCTTTAATCTTGGTGGTGAGCAATCAGGCCATATCGTTATGACGGACCATGCCACAACTGGTGATGGCCTTATGGCTGGGTTGCAATTTATGGCTGAGATGATCCGCAGTGGGAAGCCCGCAAGTGAATTGCTCAACTCATTTGAAGCGGTTCCTCAATTGCTAAAGAACGTACGTTATAGCGCAGATCAAACGCCGCTGGATGATCCCAAAGTTATTGCAGCTATAGCGCAATCTGAATTGGACTTAGTCGGCAATGGCCGTTTGCTAATTCGTAAGTCTGGTACTGAGCCTTTGGTTCGTGTGATGGCAGAGTCCGAGGACGAGGGCATTTTGAACCAAGCAGTCGACAGCATCGTTGCTGCTGTTGAAGATGCAGTTTCGTAATAGGAGCCGACTGGAATTGAATTAGCGTAAGCTGTTTATCTTCTAAACAGCTTACGAAACGCACCGTATTGCGACAATCCAACGCCTGCCAAAATCAACACCATTGCCATGATCAATGATGTGGGTAGTGGTTCGCCCAAAAGCAAGGCACCTAACACGACGGACCAAACAGGCACTTGGTAGTTTGTGATAGACATGAAGACTGGCCCTGCAGAGCGGATAACCAGTGTACGCAAGAAGTTTGCAGCAGCCGTTGGAATTAAGCCCAAAAGCGCAATCACGATCATTGTCTTAGTGGATGGCATAGGCGGAAAGCCTTCCACAATCAGCGCAATTGGAATGACGATCGCGGCAGACATGATCAGCAGCACGGTAGACAATCCGATGGTGTCAACCGCAGGCAAACGGCGCATCATTATGGAGTTGACCCCATAGCACATGGCTGCAATCAAGCAAGCAAGCCGTCCTGCGGTTTCCAAAGATGCGCCCGTACTTTCAAACGC
>TARA_B110000090_G_scaffold105116_1_pt1 | contig 44064 bp, 44 predicted proteins | sample TARA_B110000090 | Tara Oceans TARA_B110000090 (sample SAMEA4397239) | marine metagenome | biome: Polar Biome; feature: [SRF] surface water layer (ENVO:00010504); material: water (ENVO:00002006), including particulate matter (ENVO:01000060) such as... | depth 5 m
TTCTTAGAAATGATGGATGTTTTGAATGAGCAGTTAGTAAATGCTGGTGAACAACCAGTTGCTTTTGATCATGACTGTAGAGAAGGAATCTGCGGAATGTGTTCTATGTATATTAATGGCGAAGCTCACGGACCAGATAGAGGAGTAACAACCTGTCAATTACACATGAGAATGTTTAAGGATGGAGATACAATTACTATTGAACCATGGAGGGCAGGTGCTTTTCCGGTAGTTAAAGATTTAGTAGTTGATAGATCTTCTTTTGATAGAATTCAACAAGCTGGTGGGTATGTTTCTGTAAACACTTCAGGAAACACTCAAGATGCAAACTCAATTCCTATTTCTAAACACGCTGCAGACGAAGCAATGGATGCTGCAACTTGTATAGGTTGTGGAGCATGCGTTGCAACGTGTAAAAATTCAAGCGCAATGTTATTTGTTTCTGCTAAAGTATCTCAATATGCTTTATTACCACAAGGTCAAGTAGAAGCTGCAGATAGAGTTTTAAATATGGTAAAGCAAATGGATGAGGAAGGTTTCGGAAACTGTACAAATACTGGAGCTTGTGAAGTGGAATGTCCAAAAGGGATTTCACTAGAAAATATTGCACGTATGAATCGTGAGTATATGAAAGCGAGTCTTCAAGGTTAGAAAAATAATTTTAAAGATTGTAAAAAAGTTTCAAGTCTAACTTGGAACTTTTTTGTTTTTCCAAAACTGCATGACTATAAATGCACAAATTATTGATGAAGCCATTCCTTCTATGAAAATTGCTACCGATATTAAAGAAGGCGTCAACTTCTCTCCCCATAAAGATGAATTTTCAACAACCTTTATAAACTGAGGGTCGATATAATGTAGGTAAATAGAAAAGGCTATCATTGTAAAAATTACGCTAATAATAGATGTGAAAAGTCCTGTAAAAAGATTTTGAAGGTAATCATTAACTTTATTCAGATAGATACTTTCTTTAATCGCATTATTGACGCCCCAAAACACAAAAGCAAAATTTAGAATTCGCAATTCATTAATTTTTTCTAACCCTAGAAGTTTCATTAGAAAAAAAAACGCAATTATAGCCAGAAATATTTTAACTGCATTCTTGAATACTATTTTTTCAATTTTCATAAGTGAATTTTTAAGTTGAAAAAAAAAGGAGATAGTAAGTTAATAATAATTAATGAATAATAGCTTTTTAGTTTAACTTTCTTCTGTCAGTTTTGCTTCTTTACAGCTTTTATTTGGAAAATTTTACCGTTTAGATTATAAATATAAAGAGCTTTATTAAAACGAAGGCTATTTTGATAGACTCCGAATTATAAAAATGAAAATTGTTTAGACTATCAAAAAGTGATTGAAATTAGTATCTTTACTTTATGCAGCATATTTCTAAACTTCCTAGTGTAGGTACGACAATTTTTACAGTAATGGGAGCGTTGGCTAGTGAGCACAATGCAATCAATTTATCACAAGGTTTCCCAAATTTTGAACCGGACCAACAATTGTTGGATTTAGCAAAAAACGCCATGAATTCTGGCAGAAATCAATATGCTCCAATGCCTGGAATTTTAGAATTAAGGCAAGCGATTTCTGACAAATTCTCAATACTTTACAACTCAACTTACCATCCAGAAAATGAAATTACAGTCACTGCTGGAGCAACACAGGCGATTTATACGATTATTTCTACTTTTATAAGGCAAGACGATGAGGTAATTCTATTTTGTCCAGCATATGATTGCTATGCGCCAGCAATAGAGATTAATGGTGGGAAAGTATTGCCGATTCAATTAAGGGGACCATCATATAAAGTAGATTGGAATGAAGTAAGGCAGAATATATCTTCTAAAACTAAAATGATTATTATCAATTCACCTCAGAACCCTTCAGGAACAATTTTTTCTAGGAATGATATGATTCAATTAGAGGAGTTGACAAAAAACACCAACATAATTGTGTTAAGTGATGAAGTTTATGAGCACATTATTTTTGATGGCCAAAAGCATCAAAGTGCATGTTTATTTTCAGACTTAAAATCACGGAGTTTTATAGTTGCATCATTTGGGAAAACATTTCATGTTACTGGATGGAAAGTTGGGTATTGTTGTGCGCCTAAAGTATTGATGGATGAGTTTAAAAAAGTGCATCAATTCAATGTGTTTTGTGTCAATCATCCAATGCAAAAGGCAGTTGCAGATTATTTAAAAAAACCAAGTCATTATCTAGAATTGTCTGATTTCTACCAAGAGAAAAGAGATCTTTTTTTAGGTTTTATTCAAGGTTCTCGATTTAAATTTACGCCATCTCAAGGAACCTATTTTCAAGGATTGGATTATACAGTGATTACAAATGAAAAAGATGTTGATTTTTCAAAAAGGTTAATTTTAGAGCATAAAATTGCATCAATTCCGCTGTCGGTTTTTAATTCGAATGGTCAAGATGATAGTATCTTACGATTTTGTTTTGCTAAAAAAAATGAAACCTTAAAAAGAGCAGCAGAAATAATATGCAAAATATAAATATTTAATCATCTGATTATTAATAATATAACAATGATAAATGTGACTGTCGTATTGCTGTCGTGTTTATGAAATTAAGGTGTCGTTATAAAAATAGAAAACTGTAGATATCTTTGTGCCATAATAAAAACATATAGAAATGGAAAGAAGTACGATTACATTAGCAGACATTAAAAAACTAAGATTAGAGCGTCATTGGTCACAGGAACAGTTAGCAGAAATGAGTGGCTTAAGCACTAGAACTATTCAAAGAATTGAGAGTGGACAAAATGCAGATTTTGAAACATTAAAATCACTAGCATCGGTATTTGAAATTAACTTGAGTAGTTTAAACAAAAAAGAAGAAGAAGAGCAATTGAGAGTTGAAGAAAAGCGAAATGAAGATATTAAAGGGCTTTATAAATTTATAGCATTAGCCGTTTTTTCTCTAATCTTTACATTTTTTATAAGTTATAACGAGTCAAATTGGATCATTTTTGGAATGACGTTTTTATCTTGGTTAGTAATTATAGGTGTATATTCGGTAAATACATTTGATTTATTTAAAACTAAATAGAGTCAATTAAATTTCAATATGAAAGACATACTTAATATAGCACTTATACAAGCAAATTTGTTGTGGGAGAATACCCAAGGAAATCTCAATTATTTCGATAAGAAAATTGAGAGCATTTCTTCTGATATTGATCTAGTCGTTCTTCCTGAAATGTTTTCAACAGGGTTTTCTATGAATCCAACAAGCTTGTTTGAAACTATGGATGGAGTTTCTATTTCTTGGATGCAAAAAACAGCTTTAAAAAGGCAACTTGCAGTCGTTGGTAGTTTGATCATAAAAGAGGGTGATAATTACTATAATCGCCTCATTTTCGTTTACCCAAATGGAGAGATTCACACATATGATAAACGACACCTATTTACGTATGGTGGAGAAGATAAAGTATATTCATCAGGAAACGAAAGATTGACTGTAGAATACAAAGGATGGAAAATTTGTCCCATGATATGTTATGATTTACGCTTTCCTGTTTGGTCTAGAAATAGTGATGAATATGATATTTTGATTTTCATAGCCAATTGGCCAAAACCTAGAATTTCTGCTTGGGACACTTTATTAAAAGCACGTGCGATAGAAAACATGTGTTATACTATTGGAGTTAATAGAGTAGGAGTAGATGGGAATAATTTAGAATATATTGGTCATTCGCAAGCCATAGATATGCTAGGTGAAGAAATGACATCTACTAGTATTGAGGGCGAAGCCGTTTTAGAAGTTACTTTGAATAAGAATATGTTGCGTGAAAACAGAAATAGATTTCGTTTTTTAAATGACAAAGACTCATTTTCTGTAGAATAATGAGTCTTTGTTAATTTATATCTTAATGATTTATGCTGGATTCATCCATTTAAAATCAAACTTAGTATCAGGAATCACTATACGTTCAGTAACTCGATACATTCTATCGGGTAATTTCATCAAATAATCACGAGCTTTTTGAGCTTCATCAGTTAAGCCAGTAATTTTATCTATTTCCCAAGCAGCATTTAATTTTCTAAGTATATCTACATAATCAAAACCAGTATATACACCTGCTCTCTGAGCAACTATTGAAAATTGATCAAAAGTATCTCCTATTTTCCCTCCTGATTGTCTTAGGTTCAAGGCAGGCATTACAATTTTATGCTTCATCATATGTTGAAAAGCCAACATCATTTGACTAGGATCATGTTTGAAAATTTGTTTAACAAACTCAGTATATGCTAAATGATGACGCATTTCGTCACCAGCAATAATTTTAGACATTTTAGCCAATAATTTATGACCTCTTTTGCGAGCCATTTTTGCAACATTATTATGAGAAACGTATGTTGCTAATTCTTGAAAACTAGTATACACAAAGTTTTTATAAGGATCTCTTGCAGTACCAATATCAAAGCCATCAGTAATTAAATGTTGAGTTGTTATTTCTACTTCACGCATATTAACTCTTCCTGAAAGGTATAGATACTTGTTTAAAACATCACCATGTCTATTCTCTTCACTTGTCCAGGCTCTAATCCATTTTGCCCAACCATTATCACCACCACTATTACTATGCTGTGATATGCCTTCGACATCAAGTAGCCAAGATTCATAAGTTGGCAAAGCTTCTTCGGTAATAGTGTCACCAACTAAACTTACCCAAAAGTCATCATCTAACTCTTTAGAAAGTTCTTGAATTTCTTTTACTTCTTCAATAAAACTATCACTCTGAGAATTAGGTAAAAAATCTGTTGGTTGCCAAATTTTCTCTGGAGTTATTAGAAATTTATCTACAAACATTTCGATGTTCTTTTCGAGAGTTTGCATTACTTCTAATCGGATGTTATGTAGTGACATAAGTTATTGTTTTAAGGTATACAAAGCTACACCATTTTTAATAGTCTTCTCGGTTTTTTCAAACAAATCTGAAAAATTCATTGATTTCACTTCAATTGGTTTGTGAAGATCAAATTTTAAATGAACACCTAAGTCTAATGGAAATCCACCATGTTTTAAAAATTTCCAAGAATTGTTAATTGAAATTGGAATTAAATAAGCCGAAGGCATATATTTCACAAGCATTTTCAACCCATTTTCAGAAAAACGTTTTGGAACACCATTTCTACTTCTAGTTCCTTCTGGAAAAATTACAGCAGCGTAGTTGTTTTCTTCAACATATTTAGCGAAATTAATTATAGCAGTTAAAGATTGTTTTTTGGCTTTTCTATCAATCAAAACACTTCCACCATTTCTTAAGTTATAAGATACACTTGGTATTCCAGAACCTAATTCTTTTTTTGATATAAATTTTGGGTGATATTTTCTCATAAACCAAATAATAGGAGGAATATCATTCATACTTTGATGATTAGATACGAATATCAAAGGTGCATTTTCAGGTATTTTATGGAAATTATTAATTGTGATTTTACCTCCTAAAATAAGTATACATCTTGTAAGACATAAATTCAATAGCGCTACTGTTTTCCTATGAGGATTGTAACCTCCTAGTTTTAATGCTAACCATTGTATAGGATGAAAAATTAAAAGGCAAAGCCCAAAAATTAAGTAATAAATTATTGATAACGGATATGAAATTATTTTTTTAATCAAAACAATTAACTAAACCATTGTGTCCATGGAATTCTAGATAAAACTAATAAAAGAGCAATACTATAAAATAACGCGATAGTTTTAAATTTTGCAACATCGGTCGCTTTCTTTTTGTGTTTAGACCAACCAATTGTAACAAGAACAATAGCAAGTATCATTAGTATAGGGTGTTCAACAGCCATTAAACGATTAGAAGAATCTATACCGACTTCTTTCATGGATTTGTACCATGGAGACATAAAGTACCAGCCAAGACCTATAAGTAGCTGTATATGCATCACTATGAGTGTGAATAATGAGATTCTTAAATCTTTTTCTTTAAACTCTTTTTTAGACGTATAGCCAATAATTGCGTTTATACAAGCAATAACAAGAATTACTAAAGCAAAATAAGCCCAATAGGAATGGATAGTTTTCATCATAATATAGTTAGTTTTAATTAATAGTAAATGTACAAATTTTGTGTAAAAAAAAACCGCTCAATTTGAGCGGTTTTAATATTATTATTTAATTCTAAGTGATTAGAATTTATATCTAAGACCAAAGTTCCATGTTCTACCTCTACCGAAGTAACCATTATTATCAACATTAAGTCCGTTATAAGTTACATCTCCAGGATTAGCTTCAATTGCAGTACGCAATTCAGCAATATAAATATTATTAAAAACATTATTTACATTTGCTCTTAAGCTAATTGATTTTCCATCTTCTAAAGGTAATTTAAAAGAAACTCCCATATCAGCAATACCATAAGAAGGTAACTTTAAGTTTTCTTTTACAGCACCAACATTAGAATATAAGTTATCATAGAATCTAAAATCCATATCTGCTGATAAATTCTCAACAATTGTATATTTAGCTCCAAGACCTGCAGTAAATTGTGCAGCATCTCCAACTTTACCTCCATCAACATCAACTAGATCTTCCGATATTTGGTTTTGATCTTCATCTTGAACACGTGTTACCGCGCTACCTTTGTATTCCCAATCACCAATAGAAATAAATCCGTTTAATTTTAATTGAGGTGTTGCTTTTGCTTTTATACTAAGTTCTATACCTTGATGTAATTGTTCAACACCAAATCCTAATGTATTTTGAAGAAGACCATCTACAATTCTAGAAGAACTAGTAACTCTATCTTTCCAAGAAGTTCTATATAAATCTAAATTTGCAGTAACAAACTCTCCAGTGAAAGCATAACCAAGTTCTAATCCTAAAATCTTTTCGTTTTCAGAAAATTCATTTCTTAAGTTATTAAATGCACTCCAAATATTGTCTTGGTATGGTTGACGTGAGTAGTACCCAGCATTACCATACACTTGATTTTCATCATCTATAGTATAACTAGCACCACCTTTTACGTTAAATCCAAATTCAGATACTTTTTCAGAATCAGTTCCAGCAGTAATATTAGATGGAAGTGCACCAGTACCTTGAGATGAAGTACCATCGATTAATGACTGGTCAGCATATTGATACAAATCAAATCTTTGATTCCATTGATTAGAAAGAGCTCCTTGGAAGAAAGCTGACATTTTATCATTAGCATATTCTAATTGTGTAAATAATCCAGCGTAAGAAATACGCTCTTCATTATTATAAGCAATTTTTTCATTATCCTCAAAATCTGCGAAAGTAGCAGTCCAAGGATTTGCAGACATATCTCTTGTTGTGATTACATTCTTGTAAGTTCCAAATGACCCAAAAGTTTGATGGTTGTCATTTTGATCTCTAAGACGAATGTTTTCTTGCCATGAATTTAAACCATGGAAGTTTTCAACAACTCTAAAGTGTTTTCCGTAATACGTTCTTAAATCAACACCAGCATTAAATGTTAGGTTATCACTTAATTGTTTTTTAAGGTTTGATACAGCACCAAACCAACTATGTAAGTTCATAGAAGCTCTAGTTACATATCCACCTTCTGCAGCGTAGTTACCACCAGATCCTGTTGGAGTATTTAAGTTGAAATCATATATAGCATCGAAATCAATCTGTTTTCTTCCGTCATCACCACCAGTTCTTAATGTACGTCCACGTCCACCAGTTCCACCACCACGTCCCCATGATCCATATAATACGGTAGATAAGTTTGTAGTTTCATTAACTTTATAATCCCAGTTTAAGTTAGCAACTGGCTTATGGTAAAAATTTCTTCTTTGAGTCATGTACTCACCATTATAAGTTCCCCACTGACCGTTATATTTTCTACCATACTTTAAGTAAGTAGAAATATCTTCAGAAAATGCATTATCATGATATTGAGGAGCACCAGTAATTAAGAAGTTAAAGTTGTGCTTCTCATTTGCTTTATAACCAAATGAGATAAAATAAGTTTGACCTTTTCCAAAGTTACCTTCAAAGTAACCATTTCCTTGCCAATGAGAAAGCATCACAGACGCTCCCCACCCTTTTTCATTTACTCCAGTGTCATAACCAATAGTTGTTTTCATGTAGCCGTCATTTGCAACACCAACATTGAACATTCCTCCTTCTTTCTTAGCAGTAGAGTTCATAACAAAGTTAACTGTTCCTCCAACAGAAGAAATAGCCAATTTAGAAGAACCTAGTCCTCTTTGAATTTGAACGGCACTAGCAATATCAGATAATCCAGACCAGTTAGACCAGTACATTTTACCATCTTCCATTCCATTAATAGGTTGACCATTTAATAAGAATGCTGTGTTTGTTTGATCGAATCCACGAACAGAAATTCTTGAATCTCCATAACCAGATTGACCTGCAACATAAATAGAAGGTGTGTTTACAAGTGTTGTTGTAATATCTCCAGTTCCAATTTTGTCTCTAATCTCTGTAACAGGAATTGTAGACACTGCAATAGGAGTTCTTCTAGAGTTGGCTAAATCAACAAGACCAGAACCAACAATAACAATCTCATCAAGAGCTTCTTGTGAAACTTCTAATTGAATGTTTCCTAAACTTATTGTTGCTCCTTCTGCAACAGTAAATTCAATATTTTTATTAGCATATCCAATAAAAGATACCTTTACCGTAACGGTTCCTTCATTTACATCTAACGAAAAGTTTCCGTTAAAGTCAGTAGAAGCGCCTTTAGTGGTACCAACTAGAATAACATCGGCTCCTGGCAGTGGATCATTAGAACTGTCCAATACTGTACCGGTAACTGTTTGACCATACATAGTAGATGTTGCAATGAACAACGTCACTAGTAAAAATTGAGTAATTTTTTTCATCTTAAAGTAAGTGTTTTTTAATAGTTAATGCAAATATGCAAAATTTTTATGAGTCTTTTAATAAAATATTAACAAAAAATTGTGAATTCAATATTTAACAATAACTTAAAGTAATTGTTGAAAATCAAATAGTCGCTTAAAATTATTGAAAAGCGTCTGCAAGTATACTGTTAACTCAATGTAAAAATAATATTAAATTATTTTTCAGAGTAAATTTTATGCGCTAATTCTTTACCCAATTCAACACCAAACTGATCAAAACTGTAAATATTCCAAATAATGCCCTGAACAAATATTTTATGCTCATAAAGAGCAAGTAAACTCCCTAAGTTTTTTGGAGTTAATTTCTTGATTAGTATTGTATTAGTAGGTTTGTTTCCTTCAAATATTTTAAATGGAGCTAATGTTTCAATCTCATCCATTTTATCTTGAAATTTCAAATCTAAATATACTTCTTCTCTAGTCTTACCATTAGCAAGCGCTTGAATTTGACCATAAAAATTAGCCATCAATTTATCATGATGTTCTTTTTCACCATAAAGTGAACTTTCAAAACCTATAAAGTCTGCTGGAATTAATTTTGTTCCCTGATGTATAAGTTGCATATATGCATGCTGCGAATTTGTTCCTGCACTTCCCCAAATTACATTTCCAGTTTGATAGTCAATATTATCTCCATTTCTATCTACGGATTTTCCATTACTTTCCATAATAGCTTGTTGTAAATAAGCCGAAAGTTGATTTAAGTATTGAGAATAAGGTAATATAACTTCAGTTTCAGATTTAAAAAAATTAGTGTACCAAATTCCAATAAGACTTAAAACTACAGGGATATTTTTTTCAAAAGGGGTGTTCTTAAAATGTTCATCCATTTCAGAAGCACCAATCAATAAATCGTTAAAGTTTTTAAACCCGACGGCTAAACTTATAGATAATCCAACAGTACTCCACAATGAAAATCGTCCTCCAACCCAATTCCACATTGGAAAAATATTTGACTCTTCTATTCCGAAATTGGTAACTGCTGTTAAATTGGTTGATACGGCAACAAAATGTTTTTTAACTGCATTTTCATTAGCAGAATTTAAAAACCACTTTCTTATAGTTGTAGCATTAGTTAGAGTTTCTTGTGTTGTAAAAGTTTTGGAAACAATTACAAAAAGGGTTGTTTCAGGATTTAACTTTTTAAGAGTCTCGTGAACATGGTCTCCATCTATGTTTGATACAAAATGTACATTTAAATGATTTTTATAATATTTAAGACCATCAACAACCATACTTGGACCAAGATCCGAACCGCCAATACCAATATTTACAACATCAGTAATTTTTTTATTTGTATAGCCTTTCCAACTACCTGATATTACCTGACTACTAAAATCTTCAATCTTAGAGAGTGATTGTTTTATTTCTGGTAATACATTGTGGTTGTTTACAAGTATTGGATTATTTTTTTGTGTTCTTAAGGCAGTATGTAAAACAGCTCTTTTTTCTGTTTCATTGATTTCTTCTCCATCAAAATATTTTGTAATAGCATCTTTTAAATCAATTTGATTTGCTAGTTCTATTAAATGATCCATGGTTTTTTGATTTATTCTATTTTTAGAAAAATCAATATAAAAATCATTAAAATTTATCGAAAAGTTTTCTTCTCTATTTGGATTTTCTTTAGAGAAAGTTTTTAAATGAATATTTTTTATTTCCTCAAAGTGCTTTTCTAATTCTTTCCAAGCATCAGTTTTTGTTGGGTTTATACTTTTTAAAGCCATAAATATTTTAATTTGTTGAACTCATAATTTCGGAAGAATAATCATCAAAACCAATAGCGTCTATTTTAGATTTCATTTCAGTAATAGAATTTAAATAAACAGGCTTTATTTCTTCTTTCATTGGTTTAGCGGCAGGTAGTTTTTGTTTAAGTGGGTCAACTTGCTTTCCGTTTTTCCAAAAACGATAACAAACATGTGGACCTCCAGTATTTCCAGTCATACCAACATAGCCAATAATATCTCCTTGTTTCACAACAGCGCCTTTTTTTACAGCTTGTTTACTCATGTGTAAATATTGAGTGCTATAGGTTGCGTTATGTCTAATTTTCACATACTTTCCATTTCCGCCTTTTCTTCGAGATTCAGTAACGGTTCCATTGGCAGTTGCAATAATAGGTGTTCCAGTAGGTGAAGCAAAATCAGTCCCTTTATGAGGCCTAATCTTATTTCCGTAGTAAGCAATACGTCTTTTAAGGTTGTATCTAGAAGAAATACGATAATTAAATTTTAAGGGCGCTTTTAAAAATTCACGTCTTAATACATTACACTCTTCATCATAATAATCTTCAATCATTCTTGTAGAATCAGCAATAAACTTAAAGGCATAAATAGGTTTATTTCCATGTTCAAAATACGCAGCTTTTATCTGACTTATTCCAGCAGAGATAGAATCGTCTATAAATCGTTCTTCATAAACAATTTTAAATCTATCGTTTTTTTGAAGCCTAAAAAAATCAATTGTCCAAGCGTATATAGTTGATAATTCATTAGAAATAACGGCGCTTAAACCTTGAGAATCTAGTGTTTCAGAAAGTGAACTAGTAATAATTCCGGAGGCAGTCTTTTCAACAAGTTTTACCGGTTTTCTTTCTTTTTTTGCAATTATAGAATCGGTAAAGTCTATAATTGTATGCTCTATTTTATTATGCTGATAGATAAAGACTTGTGCTTGCTCTGTAGAATCCTTTTTTGTAAGTAGCGTATAAGACTTTCCGGCTCTTAAACGCCTTACATCAAATGTGTCTTTAATTGTGACTGCTATTTTGTTGATTATTGGATAATTAACATGGTTTCTATCTAAAATCACGCCAAAACTTTCACCTTTAATAACGGTATCACGTATCACTCTATAATCATTTAAATTATAGCCAAATTCATATTTTGGTACTTTTTTTTGAAGTTGAGTAAGATCAATAGTCGCTGAAACAGTATCTTTTTTACAAGTTACAAATAGTGATGCACAAAATAGAAGCGCAAAATATTTTTTCAAAGGATAAGTTTTAGGGTTCGTATAAAATAATGCTCAAAAGTACAATTTAATTATCAAAAATGATGTTAAAAGGATTTGCTAATCCTTTGAATTGGTCTAAATCGGCTTTTAAAGAACCAACTGACAAATCCGCTTGTATTCTTATAGGAATTTTATTTTTATCTGCAGAAATCCAAATAGCTAAACTTTCTTCAGCTTTAAAAACTCTTCCAGATTGGACTAAGGGCCTAAATTTTAAACATTTAATTTTCCCAAACTTAGTTTTAATGGTTTCCACTCCTAAATAGCGCATTTTAAATCCAAAAGTTTCATAATCAAAAAACATATTTAGATTAAGTTCATCTCCAACCTTTAAATTACTTATATCCTGATTTCTTAGATAATAAAAAGCAGAAATCATATCTTGAACATTGTTTATAGAGACAGTTTTTTCAATATTTTTCCTATGATCTTTAACTAATGCTTTTTTTGTTTCATGATCAAAATATACATCTCGTGAAATAATATGACCACCTTCGTCAACTCTCCTTCTAAAGTGATAAGGTTTCATAGTGTCTTTATAAAGCCACGTCTGATAATCATCATTAACTTTAAAAAACCAACCAGTTATTCCAGTGGTCCAACCCTTTGCAACAATATGATAAGCTTCTTTTTTATTTTTAGTAATAGCCTCTATATCAACGGTTGCGTATCCTGCATTAATTATACCATAGTGCATACGGTATTTTAACCACTCACCATCTTTAAAAACTTGTCCTTTCTCTTGGGCAAAAGAAAGAGAGGATATGTATAGGAAGAATATGCTTAATACTATTTTTTTCATAACTACTCTAATTGATTTGTTTTAACTTTATTCAAGAAATTACAATTATCATTCCAAAAATAAAAAAAGCCTAACGATAAAACGTTAAGCTTTTCTAAAAATTATATTAGTTTATTTAGTTTGATAAAATTTTACAACTTTCAAGATTATCAATTCCCCAGTTTTTTAGTTCATCCTCACTCCATAAATTTGGAAAGAAAATACGTCTTTGATATCTTGGGTGCATATATTTTTGCCAATGACTTCCTCCAGTAGCCTTAATGTCACCATCACCTAAATACTTGTTGGCAGCATTATAATGGGCCATGACCCATTTCACGTTAACGGTATGATCATAATGACGCATAGCGTTTATAAGGTCAATATTCTCTTGGGTTTCTTTAGGGAGCTGCTTAAATTTTTTAGCAAGATTTATTTCATTATAATCTTCCATAAAATCAATAAAATCAGCCATATATTTATTTTCAAATAAATTTAAAAGTGCTGATTTTTTTCCAGTTTCATAATTTTTACCTGCAGCTTGCCAATATAAGTGTTCAAAAGCGTTTTTAAAGGGGGTTTCTCTGTCAATAGTATCTCTAAATCTAGCATCAATTAAGTTAATCAACTCAGTAGACGCAAACTCAATTTTTCTATATTGAGCACTTTGAAAGCCACTTGCTGGTGCCAACGTATTTCTAAATTTAAGATACTGCTCAACTTCCATACCGTCTTGCATTACACTAAATGAATTTGACAACATATCAAAATATCTACTTATTCTGGTAAGGTGCATACTGAATTTCTCTGCAGTTATTTCTTTGGATTGAGCAACTTGTTCAATCTCCCAAAGAATCATTTTGAATAATAATTCATTTACTTGATGATACATGATAAAAATCATTTCATCTTTTTCAGTTGTTCTCGGGATTTGAAGCCCTAGAAGCGCATCCGTTTGGATATAATCCCAATAGGTTGTTGGAGTACTCCAAAGCAGCCCTTCTAACATGGTATTTAATGGCACACCAAGCTTTTTATATTTTTCTTCAATTTGTTGAAGAAGTTTGTCTTTTGTCATTTTTTATACTTTAATAATTAAACATCTTTTTTTCTTTTTGAAAAGAAGAAAGGTTTAAGAAAAAGGCGATTTAATATTGATATATTCTTTTTGAAAGTTCAATTCTAATTGATATAGATAACTATTAAAGTGTTCCTCTATTTCCCTGTTCTCTTTCAATAGCTTCAAACAATGCTTTGAAGTTTCCTACTCCAAAAGATTGTGCTCCTTTACGTTGTATTACTTCAAAAAACATTGTTGGTCTATCAACAACTGGTTTTGTAAATAACTGAAGTAAATAACCTTCGTCATCGCGATCAATTAAAATGCCATGTTCTTTTAGCACTTCAACGTCTTCATCTATTTGACCTACACGCTCCAATAAATCATCATAATACTCATCAGGAACATATAAAAATTCAACGCCTCGATCTCTCATTGCAGATACAGTTTTTACAATATCGTCTGTTGCTACTGCAATATGTTGAACTCCTGCCCCTTTATAAAAGTCAAGATACTCTTCAATTTGAGATTTTTTCTTTCCTTTTGCAGGTTCATTTATTGGAAATTTAATTCTTCCATTTCCATTTGACATAACTTTAGACATTAATGCCGTGAAATCTGTAGAAATATCATCATCAGTAAAAGAAATAATTTGTGCAAATCCCATAGTTTTTGCATAAAATTCACACCATTCTTTCATTTCTCCCCAACCTACGTTTCCTACCATATGGTCTACAAATCGTAAGCCAACAGGTTCTGGATTGTAATGAGATTCCCATCTTTGATATCCTGGTAAAAAAACTCCTTTATAGTTTTTGCGCTCCACAAAAATATGAACAGTTTCACCATACGTATGAATTCCAGAACGAATAACTTCACCAAATTGATCTTTTTCAACAGTTGGTTCCATAAATGATTTGGCTCCTCTTTTTGTGGTCTCTTCCCATGCGCTTTTAGCATCTTCAACCCAAAGTGCCATAACCTTAACACCATCTCCATGTTTATTGAGGTGTTCATTTATTGGGCCGTTTTCATCTAAAGGTGTTGTTAGTACTAGACGTATTTTATCTTGCTTTAATACATATGAAACCCTGTCTTTCATTCCAGTTTCCAATCCTGCAAATGCATGTGATTGAAACCCAAAAGCCGTTTTATAAAAGTGTGCTGATTGTTTTGCATTTCCAACATATAATTCTACATAATCTGTTCCTAAAAGCGGTAAAAAATCTTCTGCTTCTTCAAACAATTTCTCTAATCCGTATGTTGTATTTTGTAAGTTTTCTAATTTTTTTATTTCTGCTGCCATGATTGATTTTTTTAGTGATTTTCGTCTAACCAAGATTGATGATAATCTCCAGTGTCTATTTTCAATGCCTCTTCTGTAATCATTAAAGGTTTAAACGTATCAACCATTACTGCTAATTCTGCAGTTTCAGTTTTACCAATACTACGTTCCATTGCTCCTGGATGTGGGCCGTGAGGAATTCCTGCAGGATGAAGTGTGACTTGCCCAACTCCAATATTATTTCTACTCATAAAATCTCCATCTACATAGTATAGCACTTCATCCGAATCAATATTACTATGGTTGTAAGGTGCTGGTATTGAATCAGGATGATAATCATATAATCTTGGTACAAAAGAGCATATTACAAATGCATTAGTTTCAAAAGTTTGATGAACTGGTGGCGGTTGATGTATTCTACCAGTTATTGGTTCAAAATCATGAATTGAAAGTTTATATGGATAATTATATCCATCCCAACCCACAACACTAAATGGGTGTGCAGCATATAGATATTCATGAATGGTGTCTTGTTTTTTTACTTTTAATATAAAATCTCCTTTTTCATCATATGTCTCTAATTCACTTGGACCATGCATATCTCGTTCACAAAAAGGCGAATGTTCTAAATGCTGACCAAACCAATTACGATAGCGTTTTGGTGTGTAAATAGGACTTTTTGATTCAACAATAAAGAGTCTATTGTCTTCAGTGTCAAAATCGATTTGATATATCATTCCACGAGGAATAACTAAATAATCTCCATATTCAAAATCAATATTTCCTAAGAATGTCCTTAATTTTCCAGTTCCTTTATGGATAAAAAGGACTTCATCAGAATCAGTATTTTTGTAGAAATAATCTCTTAATGATTTTTTTGGAGCAGCTAATGCAATGTAACAATCGCTGTTTGCTAAAATAATTTTTCTACTTTTTAGAAAATCATCTGTTGGGGTAACATTAAAACCTTTTAGGCTTAATGCTTTCATGTTTTTTTCAACTGCAATTTTAGGCGCTACGTCATAAGATTTTAAAATATCTTTTACCTGTGTAGGTCTTTGTGTATGGTATAATAATGAAGACATTCCGTCGAAACCGATAGTTCCAAATAATTCTTCGTAATAAAATTCTCCTTTTGAATTTTTAAAGATTGTGTGTCTCTTAGGTGGAATATTACCTAATTTATGATATCTAGGCATATAATGTGATTTTAAGTTTATAAATAGTTTTTACCGTTTCTTTTAACTAAAAGCAGAAACTATTCAGGGTTTCTAATAATTAGAAACTTTAAAAGTAGTAGTAATTCCGTCCATGGTGTTTTCATAATGAAACAAATATAAGGAATTTTGTCATGTAAAAGAGTTAACGTGTAAGTTCTTGGTTTACTTCAATTACTTTTTTAATTTGAGGCGCATAACGTTTAATTGTTGCTTCAACACCGTTTGTCAAAGTCATTTGATTAACAGAACAGCTGATACAAGCACCCTCTAATTTAACTTTAACAATATTATTATCAATACTTACAAGAGAAATATTTCCGCCATCAGCCATCAAAAAAGGTCTAATTTCCTCTAATGCTTTTTCAACATTTTTTTCTAATTCTTGTATTAACATGTTTTTATTTTTTTACGGCACTACATCCACTCATTGTTGTAATTCTAACAACCTCTGTTGGAGGTAAATTTTTATTTCTTTTAACTAATTCAGAAACTACATTTTTGGTAATATCGATAAATGTATTTTCTATTTCAGTTCCTTCTTGCAAAGCTGCAGGTGTTCCAAAATCTCCAGATTCCCTTATACTTTGAATTAACGGCACTTCTCCTAAGAAAACAGTATCAATATCTTTGGCTAAATTTTTCGCGCCATCCTGTCCAAAGATATAGTATTTATTTTTTGGTAACTCAGGAGGTGTAAAGTAACTCATATTTTCAACAATACCCAAAACAGGAACATTGATATTTGGTTGTTTAAACATTGCAACACCCTTTTTTGCGTCTGCTAAAGCAATTTTTTGAGGAGTACTCACAATTACAGCGCCAGTAATTGGCAATGCTTGTACAATTGATAAATGCACATCACCAGTTCCAGGAGGTAAATCAACAATCATGAAATCTAATTCTCCCCAAGCTGCGTCAAAAATCATTTGCTTTAATGCTTTTGATGCCATTGGTCCTCTCCAAATTACGGCTTGATCAGGTTGTGTAAAAAAGCCAAGCGACAAAATTTTAACACCATAACTTTCTACAGGTTTCATTTTTGATCTTCCATCTACAGTAACAGATAAAGGTTTTTCGTTGGCTACATTAAACATTAAAGGAGTTGATGGGCCATAAACATCGGCATCTAAAATTCCAACACTAAATCCCATTTTGGCTAATGAAACTGCGATATTAGAAGTGATTGTAGACTTTCCAACACCACCTTTTCCAGAAGCTACGGCAATAATATTTTTGATTCCAGGAATTTCCTTCCCTTTAATTTCGTTTGTTGGCTTTTCAGTATTTGCTACTACTTTTACATTTACTTTAATGTCAGCTTTTGGGTGTACTTTTTCATGAATTATTTTCATGATATCAACTTCTACACGTTTTTTTGCTTGTAAAGAAGGATTGCTAATCTCAACATCAAGAACAACTTCTTTGTCGAAAATCACAATGTTTTTAACTGAATTACTTTCAATTAAATTTTTACCTTCTCCTGGAGCGGTAATGCTTTCTAAAGCGTCTAATATATTTTTTTTGAGGATGTTCACAAATCTAAATTATAATGATTCTAAACAACAAAGATACAGTTTTAGATGGATATTATATGATAGCGGATAATTATTTAAAAACAATAAATTATTAGAGTAATTCTTTTGTTGGATCCCAAAAAAGGGAGTCAAAATTTTGAATTTGATTTTCAACAATTTTTACTCCTTCACTTTCTAGTAGTTGTTGCATTAAATTTGTGCCCTCAAAATGATGTTTTCCTGTGAGTAATCCTTTTCTGTTTACAACTCTATGTGCCGGTATGCTATCATCATTATGAGAAGCATTCATTGCCCAGCCAACCATTCTTGCAGAACGTGCTGCTCCTAAATATTTTGCAATTGCACCATAACTTGTAACTCGTCCAAAAGGAATTAGACGTGAAACTTCATATGATTTTTCATAGAAATTATCATTTGATTTCATACCTCTAAGTTATAATATTTTAATCAATGAAAAAACGGCTACAAAACCAGTTATTACAGCTAATATGAAGTTTAAGTATTTAGTAAATTTAGCAATTTTGGGTTTTATTTTTTCAGCTAATAACACATAATGATTCAGTATTAAATAAGTCCCAATTACGGCTCCAATTACAAAAAACATAACCTTTGACAGCTCTAATGAAAGCCACCCATACATGTTAAATACAGCGCCTATACCACAATAAAACGGGATTGAAAACATGTTTATGAAAGACAGTCCAATACCTGTTAAAAAACCATTTTTCAAGCTTTTTTTAGGAATAATCGCTTTTTGTTCATTCAATGCTTTTTTTAAAAAAACTATTGATAAAACCATAAAAATAATTATTGAAATGATTTGAATTGAGTCCAGAATTAATGGATTAGAATGAATTGCTTTTAAAAACAATAATGCAAGTAATGCTTGAATGAAAACAACAGAAGAAACTCCAATTGCAAATTGTAAAGCTGTTTTTTTATCTTTTTCAAGACTGATTTTAGCGGCAGTCATGTTAAGCATGCTCGGAGGGATCGAACCGATATATGCAGTAAGAATTCCAAGTATTAAATTAGAAAAAATCATTTAAGTATTAATTAATAGTTGATTCTAAATTTGACGTAAGTTATTGCCTTTCCTTTCTCTAAATACTGGCTTTCATAAAAAGTTTGAGTTTCAATGACTTCTTTAGGAGAATGTTGTTTGTTATTATACACATCATGATGGGCATACAAAATTTCGTGATTTTCTCCATGTAGCAGTCCAAGAGTATACCCGTGCATAAATTCACTATCAGTTTTTAAATGAACTATACCGTTAGGCTTTAAGATTTCATGATACTTTTTTAAGAAATCTTGATTTGTTAACCGATGCTTTGTTCTTGTATATTTTATTTGAGGGTCAGGAAAAGTTATCCAAATTTCATCAACTTCATTGATATCAAAACATTGATTAATAAGCTCAATTTGTGTTCTAAGAAAACCAACATTATTCATGCTATTTTCAAGAGCCGTTTTAGCGCCTCTCCAAAAACGAGCACCTTTAATATCTACTCCAATAAAATTTTTTTCAGGGTTTTTATCCGCAAGGGCTAAAGTATACTCACCTTTACCACAACCTAATTCTAAAACAATAGGATTATTGTTTTTAAAAAAAGAGTTCCATTTACCTTTTAAAGAAAATTTTCCGGATAATACTTCTTCACGAGTTGGTTGTTCAACATTAGAAAAAGTGTCATTCTCTCGAAATCGTTTTAATTTATTTTTGCTTCCCAATAAAAAAGATGTTTAATAAATATAATAAGAGAAATAAAGGAGTTATTCTGTTCCTTCTTTCTTGAATTTTTTTAATTGACCCATCCAGTAAACAAATGCTACCATACAGATAATCATTAAAATCCAACTAATTGTATTTTGAGTCCACCAACTAGAAATGTCGTTTCTTAACCAATTTAGAGGGGCGAATACAACATTTGTGAAAAAATCACCGATAACTCTAAAAATATTGTTTGCAATCATTGTTTAATATATTTACTTTGCAAATGTATAAAAACTCAAGATGATTGCCAATTTTTTTAGAAAAACAAAACCAATACATGCAATATTTATTAGTGCATTATTTGTAGTTTATTATTTGTCAGCAATTCTTTTAATAGAAAAGCCACTATATTCATTAGGAATTGTAGTGGAAAAAACGGTACAGTTATTTTTATTTTTATTTCTATTTTTTTTAGTCAGATTTATAAACAGAAAAAACCAATTGTCTGGACAAAATTCCTATGTATTATTAGTTTTAACAATTCTTTTTGGGATATTTCCAAAGACTATGGAGGTTCAAAATATTTTTTATGCTCACTTTTTTTTATTGTTTTCTTTTAGACGAATCTATAGTTTAAAAACCAACAAAAACATCAAAGAAAAACTCTTTGATAGCGGTTTATGGATTGGGGTTGCAGCACTTATTTATAGTTGGAGTATATTGTTTTTAATTTTAGTTTATGCGGCTATAATTATTAGAAAGAGACAAGAAATTAGAAGTCTGATTATTCCTATTATTGGTTTAATAACTCCATTTTTTGTAGTGTTTACCTATTATTTTTTTACCGATAACACTAGTGCTTTTAATGATAAATTAATTTTTTATTATAGTTTTTCATATGCTGATTTTTCAGAATTATTTTCAATTGTTTATTTAACCGTATTGGTAATTTTTTCTATCGTATTTGTGAGTCTAAAAATTCATTCATCACTAAATGACATTAAATCATCTTGGCTATTAATTATAATTCATTTGTTAGTAGCCATATATTTGATTGTAATTGTTCCTGAAAAGTCTGAACTATTTTTATTTCTCCCACTTACTATAATTATTTCAAATTTCATTCAACTATTTGATAAAATGCTAATTAGAGAATTGATAATTATAGGCTTATTATTTCTTTCTATTAGCGCATATTTTGTTTAAAATATTTACAAAAAGTATGTTTTTTACCTTTGTAAAAAAATCAATGCTTTCTGATTGTTATAAAATATATCCAATACAAGTATTGCGTATTTTTGCTTTAGATTAATGAAGCAGTAAAATCAAGTATTTAAAACATTTGCCTTTGATAAGCGTTTTTTTATTCAAATAAACCAAAAAACGTACCTTTGCGTAATTTTATTTTTAGCACATGATATTATCAATGACAGGTTACGGTAAAACCGAAATTCAATTACCAACAAAGAAAATAACCATTGAGTTAAAATCTTTAAATAGTAAAAACATCGATTTGAACGTTAGGATGCCTTCTTCTTATAAAGAAAAAGAACTTTTAATTCGAAAAAAAATAGCAGCCAAATTGGTTAGGGGTAAAGTTGATTTCTCTATTTATGTTGAAAATATCGGGGATAATTTAGCTACTCAAATAAATCAAGATTCAATAAAAGCGTACATGAGTCAGTTGAAAGAAATTTCTCCTGCATCTGATTTAGAATTGTTGAAAATGGCAATTAAATTACCAGAAACGTTACAAAGCAATAGAGAATCTGTTGACGATAAAGAATGGGGTTTAATTGAAAATGCTATAGATAGTGCTATTGTAAAAATAGTTTTATATAGATCAGATGAAGGAAATACTTTGAAATTAGATTTTGAAAAGCGTATTGAAAAAATTCAAAACCTTTTAGAAGATGTTATTAAAATTGACCCATTAAGAATTCAGAATGTAAAAGATAAATTGCAAAAAGCAATTGTAGAATTAGAGGTCAAGGTCGATGAAAACAGGTTTGAACAAGAGTTAATTTACTATTTAGAAAAGTTAGATATTACAGAAGAAAAAGTTCGTTTAAAAAACCATTTAGATTACTTTTTAAAAGAATTGAACGATAACAATTCTTCTAATGGAAAAAAACTTGGTTTCATTACTCAAGAAATGGGAAGAGAAATTAATACACTAGGTTCAAAAGCTAATTTTGCTAATATGCAAAAAATTGTTGTTGAAATGAAAGACGAATTAGAAAAAATTAAAGAACAGAACTTAAACGTGTTGTAATGAGTAAAAAAGGAAGATTGATTGTCTTTTCGGCACCTTCAGGTTCAGGAAAAACTACGATTGTTAGACATTTATTACAACAGCCAGAATTGCAATTAGAATTTTCTATATCTGCCACTTCAAGAGAAAAAAGAGGTGAAGAAGTTGATGAAGAAGATTATTATTTTTTATCTTCAGATGAATTTAAAGGTAAAATAAAAAACGATGAATTCTTAGAGTGGGAAGAAGTATACAGAGATAATTTTTATGGGACTCTAAAAACAGAAGTTGACAGGATTTGGAAACTTGGAAAGCATGTTATTTTTGATATAGATGTTTCTGGAGGATTAAGAATAAAAAGAAAATTTCCAGAAGAAACTTTAGCGATTTTTGTGAAACCACCTAGTATAGATGAACTTAAAATTCGCTTAAAGAAAAGAAAAACAGAAAGCGATGATAAAATAAATATGCGTGTCGCAAAAGCCTCGGCTGAATTGGCGACATCACCATTATTTGACGTTATCGTTGTAAATGAAACCCTTGATGCTGCATTAAAAGATGCTTATAAATTGGTTGATAATTTTATTAATTCAAAAGAAGAAAGCGAATAATGAATATTGGTTTATATTTTGGGAGTTTTAATCCAATTCATGTTGGTCATTTAATTATTGCTAATCATATGGTGGAACATTCTAATTTAGATCAAATTTGGTTGGTTGTAACACCACACAATCCTCATAAAAAGAAAAGTTCGCTTTTGGATAATCATCATAGATTAAGGATGGTTGATGCTGCTTTGGAAGAGTATCCGCAATTAAAATCTTCAAAAATAGAGTTTGACCTTCCACAACCTTCATATACCGTAAATACATTGGCTCATATTGCTGAAAAGTATCCAAAAGATACGTTTAGTTTAATTATGGGTGAAGACAATTTAAAAAGTTTGCACCGTTGGAAAAACTATAAAACTATTTTAGAAAACCATCATATATATGTGTACCCAAGAATATCAGATGCAAAAGGTGAAATTCAGTTTGCTAATCATAAAAAAATTCACAAAGTAGCTGCGCCAATAGTTGAAATTTCTTCAACTTTTATTAGAAACTCTATAAATGAAAATGTAAATATTCGCCCTTTGTTACCTCAAAATGTTTGGGAATATCTTGACGAAATGAATTTTTATAAGAAGTAATTATCTTAATTAAAAATCTCCTTCCACTTTTGTACTTCAACAAATAAAAATCCGTTGTATATTTGTTTTAATTGAATTAAATGGCAATAAAGGATACAAATAAAAAAAAGTTTAGACAAAAGTTGATTGATAAATACCGAATGGTAATTATTAATGAAGACACGTTTGAAGAAAAATTTTCATTTAAACTCAGTCGTTTAAATGTTTTTGTTTTTGGAAGTTTTTTTGCAATACTGTTGATTGTTTTCACATCCGTATTAATAGCATTCACTCCCATAAAAGAGTATATTCCAGGTTACGCTTCAACAAAATTAAAGAAACAAGCAACAGATTTAGTTTTTAAAGTAGATTCTTTAGAAAATATAATTTCTGTTAATAGCCTGTATATAAATAAGTTAAAAAATGTTTTAACTGGTGATGTGACAAATTTTGAATTTGATAAAGGTTCAGTTTTAGACGCCTTTAAGTTTGATAAAGATTCAATGGAAATAAATGCCTCAGAAATAGATTCATTATTTAGAGTTGAGGTTGAACGAGAAGAAAAATACAGTTTTTTTGAAGAAGCAAAAAGAGAGTTGGATATTGTTTTTTTTGCTCCAATTACAGGGGTTATAACTTCAAATTATGATATAAATTTAAAACATTATGCTTTAGATATTGCCGTAAAAACAGGAACGCCAGTGAAAGCAATCTCTGACGGGACTGTAATTTTTGCAGAATGGACAGCCGAAACAGGGCATGTCATTATTTTAGAGCATGCTAAAGGATTTATATCAGTCTATAAGCATAATGGAGGGTTGCACAAACAGCAAGGTGATTTAGTGAAGTCTGGTGAGGTAATCGCAAGTTCTGGCTCTACAGGAGAACTTTCTACAGGGCCTCATTTACACTTTGAATTATGGAATGATGGTTATCCAGTTAATCCTATTAATTTTATTGATTTCGAATAAATGATAAAATCTATTCTTGCCATACCCTATGCTAAACGAATTACGAGACAGATTTATAAATGGGCAGATACTCCAGTTAAAACACAAAACAAGGTTTTACGGAATTTAATCTCAGATGCTAAAAAAACAGCATTTGGAAAAGATCATCAATTTTCAAAAATTAAAAACTACGAAGATTTTAAAGTCAACGTTCCTATTAGAGATTACGAAGCCCTTAAGCCTTATGTAGATAGAGTAGTTGCGGGAGAGCCAGATGTTTTATGGAAGGGTAAGCCACTTTATTTTGGTAAAACCTCAGGGACTACATCTGGAACGAAGTATATTCCAATTACCAAAGAGTCTATTCCCATGCAGATTAAAGGTGCTAGAAATGCCGTTTTGATGTATATAAATCGTAAAAAAAATGCAGCTTTTGTAAATGGGAAAATGATTTTTTTACAAGGAAGTCCTGAGTTAACTGAAAAAAACGGAATTAAAATTGGTCGTTTGTCAGGTATTTCTGCACATTATGTTCCAAAATATCTTCAAAATAACAGATTACCAAGTTATAAAACCAATTGTATTGAAGATTGGGAAACGAAGGTAGAAAAAGTAATAGATGAAACGGTAAATGAAGATTTACGATTGATTGGAGGGATCCCTTCTTGGGTTCAGATGTATTTTGAGCGTTTGGTTGAAAGAACGGGTAAAAAAGTAGGAGAGATTTTCCCTAATTTTCAAGTCTTTGTTTATGGAGGCGTAAACTACGAACCTTATCGAAAAAAATTTGAAGAATTAATTGGAAGAAAAGTAGATTCTGTAGAATTATATCCTGCTTCTGAAGGTTTTATCTCCTTTCAAGATACTGATGAAATAGGAATGCTGTTGACATTAAATGCTGGAATATTTTATGAATTTATTCCTGCGGATGAGTTTTTTGATGAAAATCCAACAAGAATATCAATCGCTGATGTTAAATTAGAAATTAATTACGTGATTATTTTAAATACCAATGCAGGGCTTTGGGGATATAATATTGGAGACACAATAGAATTCATTTCTTTAAAACCTCATAGAATTATAGTTACAGGACGGATCAAACATTTTATTTCTGCATTTGGTGAGCATGTGATTTCCAAAGAAGTTGAAGAAGCAATGCAATTGACTACAAAGGCAATAAACGCTAGTATTACCGAGTATACTGTTGCTCCAAAAATTGATGTTAAAGGGGAACTCCCGTATCATGAATGGTTTGTAGAATTTGAAAATGATCCAAAAGACTTAAACGCTTTTTCTTTAAAACTTGACGAATATTTACAACAACAAAATTCATACTATTTTGATTTAATTCAAGGTAAAGTTTTACAGTCTTTGAAGGTTACTAAAATTAAAAAATTAGGATTTCAAAAGTATATGAAATCTAAAGGGAAATTAGGAGGTCAAAATAAAATCCCAAGACTTTCTAATGATCGTAAAATTGCAGATGAGTTGCTGAAGTTTAAAGTTAAATAATATGAAAGTAGTATCCGTAAATATTGGTGAACGAAAAAAAGTTATTTGGCGAAAGAAAGAAATTGAAACTGGAATTTATAAATTTCCAGTTGATAAACTCATTTTTTTAGGAAGCAAAGATGTAAAAGGAGACTCAGTGGTTGACAGAATTCACCATGGTGGAATTGAGCAAGCAGTCTATGGTTATTCAGAAAAACACTATGACTATTTCAAAAAATTACATACAAATTTAGATTGGCAATTAGGTATGTTTGGCGAAAACATCACATTTGATGATTTAAATGAAGAAGAAATTACTGTAGGAAGCACATACCAATTAGGAGAATGTAAACTAGAAGTAACCAAGCCAAGGCAGCCTTGTTATAAATTAGGAATTCGTTTTAATGATCCAGCAATTATCAAACAATTCTGGGATACTTCTATGAGTGGAATTTACTTTAAAGTATTAGAAGTTGGGAATGTGAAAGTTGGTGATGCATTAGTTCTAATTAAAAGATCTATAAACACACTTACAATTGCTCAACTATATGAGTCAAAAAAATAAACCCTAACTCAACGAGTTAGGGTTTGTAAATAATATTCTTTTATCTAAAGAATTATTTATTCAAAGCTTTTAAAATATCTTTTAATAAATCATTATCAGAAGGTCCTGATGGAGCAGGTGCTGCAACAGGTGCTTTACTTTTATTATATGCTTTTACAATCATAAACATTACAAGGCCTACAATTAATAAGTTAATTATTGTATTGATCCAAGATCCCCACATAATTGCATTTTCAGGAGTAGAAACTGCTCCTGCTGCATCAACTATTGCTGCATCAAGCACATATTTTTTATCTGCAAAGTCTATTCCTCCAGAGAAATGGCCTACGAAAGGCATTACGATATTATTCACAAATCCTTTTACAACGCCTCCAATTGCTCCAGCCATAATAACAGCTACTGCAAATTCGACTACGTTACCAGTCATAATAAAACTTTTAAATTCTTTAAGCATTCCCATAATTTTAATTAGTTTTTAGTTAGTTGTTAATTGCTAATATACTAAAAAATTAACATTTTATTTGTCTTTTAATTCGTTGTGAGATTGCTGTGATTAATTCATAAGGGATTGTGTCATAATTTTTTGATAATTCTTCAATCGTTTGTTGATTGTCAAAAATCACAACTTCATCTCCAGCATTACAATCAATAGTAGTTATATCAACCATAATCATATCCATGCATACATTACCAACTATTGATGCTTTTTGATTATTGATTGTTACAAAACCAATACCATTCCCTAATTTTCTGCTAATTCCATCTGCATGACCAATTGGAATTGTGGCTGTTTTTATTTTTGTATCTGCAATAAAAGAACGATTATAACCAACACTTTCTCCTTTATTGATTGTGTGAATTTGAGAAATCACACTTTTTAATGTTATTACATTTTTTAAATCATTCGTCACAGAATTTTCATTTCCAAATCCATACAAACCAATTCCTAATCTTACCATATCAAAATGAGCTTCAGGAAAATTAACAACCCCAGAAGTATTACACATATGCAACATAGGTTTATAGTCTAATTTTCTCTCAAATTCACTACTTAAATTTTTGAATAATGAAATTTGATTTAGACTAAAATCATATTCTTTTTTATCTTCTGATGCTGCTAAATGTGAAAATATTGAAGTGATTTTAACTGAATTTGTAGCGTTCACTTTTTCAGCAATAGAATTTACTTCATTGGGTTTAAACCCAAGTCTATTTAAACCAGTGTTAAATTTTATATGAATAGGATAATCATTTAGTTTTTGCGCTTCAGTTAACTCAATAAACCTGTTTAAGATAGAAAAGTTATATAGGTTTGGCTCTAAACACCTATCAATAATTAACTGTAAATTAGATATTTGAGGGTGTAAAACTAAAATTGGAGTATGTATTCCAGCATCTCTCAAGGCGATGCCTTCATCTGAATAAGCAACAGCAAAATAAGAAACACCACTTTGTATATGTTTTGCAATTTCGATTGCATCGCTACCATAACCAAATGCTTTAACTACAGCTAATACTTTTGTGTTTTTTTGAAGTTTAGATTTGAAATAATTTAAATTAAATGAAACTGCATTTAAATCAATTTGAAGTATTGTAACATGATTATTTTTCATATGTTTAGACTGTATTTTAAGGGTAACATATGCAGTTCGCTATTAATTATTTTCTTATAAATAAAACTTTTAGTTGCTCGTTTCATTTTTAACTTGTTCTTCAGTAACATCCATTTTTGAAACCTTGTCTTTCAGTATTGCTTTGTAATATGCAGCTCTACTCAACGGTTCATATTCTTGAACTTCACCTAATAAAACTAAATTCTCATTTGCAGATTTTCGGTGACTATAATGCGCTAAATTTCCTGTTTTAGTGCATACAGCATGAACCTTTGTAACATATTCTGCAGTAGCCATTAATGCAGGCATTGGACCAAAAGGATTGCCTTTAAAGTCCATATCTAAACCAGCAACAATAACTCGAACGCCTCTATTTGCTAAATCATTACAAACAGCAACAATTTCATCATCAAAAAACTGTGCTTCATCTATCCCAACAACTTCAACATCATCAGCTAAAATTCTAATATTTGCAGAAGCAGGAACAGGAGTGGAACGAATCTCATTAGAGTCATGTGAAACCACTTTTTCTTCATCATAACGCACATCAACTGAAGGCTTAAAAATTTCAACTTTTTGTTTTGCAAATTGAGCTCTTTTAAGTCGGCGAATTAATTCTTCTGTTTTTCCAGAAAACATGGAACCACAGATGACTTCTATCCAACCAAATTGTTCTGTATGATTTACTGTATTTTCAAGAAACATTTTGTAATTTTCGGACTTGTAAGGATTTTTATAATTTTTATGATCTAATCATTACAAATGTATCAAAAATAAACAGTCAAAACTATTTAAATTTATCAACTTATGCACAAAAAATTGGAGGCTGAATTAGTGAGTATTGCACATAGCATTCTTCAGATGAAAAATCGGGATGATATTACAGCATTACATAAAAAAGCACAGAAGTTACAAGAACAGTTAGCCGTTTTAATGTTTGTAGACGATTATTTAGAAACGACTCCAGAGGCAAAAGAATCGCGTGAAGAATTGATTGAAAAAATAGAGACAGTTGTCGATAAACCTATCGAAGTTGCTGTTGTTAAAGAAGTCAATGTTGAGCAAAAAGTATTTACTCTTGAGGATGAGGAAGTAGTTGAAGAAGAAAAACCTGAAGTTGTTTTAAATTTAGTTCCAGAAAAAGAGGTTGTTGAGGTTAAAGAAATAAAAAAACAATTATCTTTTGAAGAAGAGCTTAAAGGAACGGTTTCAGTTGATGTGACTGCAGATCTATTTCAAAAAAGTGAAACTAAAACAAAGACAAAGTCATCATTAAACGATACATTAAACCAAGAAAACATTCAAGTTGGGTTGAATGATAGAATTGCTTTTGTGAAGCATTTGTTTAATAATTCTCAAGCTGATTTTAATCGTGTATTATCACAATTAAACTCTTTTAAAACTGAAAAAGAAGCTCGTAATTTTATAAAAAAAATGGTAAAACCGGATTATGATTGGACTGGAAAAGAAGAATATGAAGAGCGTTTTTTAGATTTAGTAGATCGGAAGTTTTTATAAAATTTAGATGAAAAAAACAAACTATATTTTTTGCATGAAATGGGGAACTCTGTATGGTGCAGAGTATGTAAACCGTTTGCATTCCATGGTTTCAAAAAATTTAACCTATAATTTTAAAATCATCTGTTTTACTGATGATAAATCGGGAATAATAGATGATGTTCAATGTTTTCCAATTCCAGAAATAGATTTAGATTCTAATCTTCCGGAAAGAATGTGGAAAAAATTAACCACATTGAAATCTCCATTGTATGGACTAGAAGGAAGAGCCTTGTTTTTAGATTTAGATATTGTAATAGTAGACAACATTGATTGCTTTTTTGATGTTGAAGGAGAGTTTAGAATTATAAAAGATCACAGTTGGAGGTCTTGGAGAATTACAGGAAATTCTTCAGTGTATAGATTTGATATTGCAAAACACGGTTACGTTTTTGATGATTTCATTGCCAATTTTGATACACTTTTGAAAATTCATAGAAATGAACAAGAATACTTAACACATGCAATAAATGATAAAGGAAAGCTTCAGTATTGGGACAAAGAATGGTGTCCAAGTTATAAATATGACTGTCTTTCAAGATTTCCGTTAGCATTTTGGAAAAAACCAGTTATTCCAAAAGGAGCCAAAATTATTATTTTTCATGGCGAAATAAATCCACATAAAGCGATTAAAGGTGGTCGCGGAAAATGGTATAGATATGTAAGAGCTGCACCTTGGGTTGGCGATTATTGGAAATAACTAATTTAGCTTTTCTTTTAAAGCCTCAACACTTTTTTTACTATTCCCAATAAAAATTTCTTGATCAATAATAATAACTGGACGTTTCAAAAAAGTATACTCATCCAATATCAATTGTCTATAATCGCTTTCGTTTAATTCTTGGTTTTTTAAATCCATTTGCTTGTACTTCTTTGCTCTTCTACTAAAAAGTGATTCATAACTGACTGACAAAGCAACCATTTCTTCTAATTGAGTAACTGTTATAGGTTCAGTCTTTATTTCTTGTAGTATAAAACCATCTAAATTGATAGATTTTAATATTCTAGTACAGGTATCACATGTTTTTAAAAAGTAAATTTTTTTCATGTTATAAATGTAAGGCCTTTGAATAGAAAATTATTTATTTTTATAGAAAATTTATTAGATGAAGAATCAATTCAAAATTCTAAAGGAAAACAGAATATTAATTTTAAAACTTATTGAAAATTGTTCAATAGAGCAACTCAATAAAATCCCTGAAGGGTTTAAAAATAATATTGCTTGGAATATTGCTCACTTGTTAGTTACGCAGCAGTTATTGTGTTACCAACTCTCGAATTTACCTTTAAATATTTCTGATAAATTGGTTGAATTATATCAAAAAGGGACCTCACCTAAAAGCGATATTTCAAAAGAAGAGTTTGAAAAAATTAAGGTTCAATTTATAGAGATTCCAAATCAATTTGATACTGATTTTAATATTGGAATTTTTAAAACGTATAATGAATATAAAACAAGTGTTAATGTGAATTTATCAGATATTAATTCTGCTATCGAATTCAACAATTTCCATGAAGGAATACACTTGGGATATATTTTAGCATTAAAAAAACTAATATAAGATGAGTGTATTTATAATTATCACAATATTAATGGTGCTTTCAGCACTTTTTGGATATATCAATGTTCGCTTTTTAAAAATGCCAAACACCATTGGATTAATGGTGATCACGATATTATTTACCTTGGTAGTTTTAGGGGTAAGTTATTTTGACACCACACTATTAGAGAAGGAAAGAGCCTTAATAAGTAGTATTGATTTTGAAACAGTCTTATTAGATATAATGTTAAGTTTCTTGTTATTTGCAGGCGCGTTACATACAAATTTTCAGCAGTTAAAAATTCAGCGAAAGCCGATTCTTACTTTTGCTACTTTAGGAACAATTTCGTCTACATTTATTGTAGGTGTATTCACCTATTACTTGTTACAAATCTTAAGTTTTGAGGTTGATTTTATCTATTGCTTGTTATTTGGAGCCTTAATTTCTCCAACAGATCCAATAGCTGTTTTAGGAATTTTAAAGCAGGCAGGTGCACCAAAAAAACTGGAAACTAAAATTGTAGGAGAATCTTTATTTAATGACGGTGTAGGAGTTGTAGTGTTTTTAACCATTTATCAAATCGCAAAAGGCGGTACAGAGGTTTCATTTGCTCATGTGGCAGAATTATTTTTGTTAGAAGTTGTTGGAGGAATTGCTTTAGGATTGGCATTAGGTTGGATAACGTACAGACTTTTAAAATCTATAGATGATTATGATATAGAAGTAATAATAACGGTTGCTGCTGTTATGGGAGGGACAGTATTGGCACAAAAAATGCATGTTTCGGCACCTTTAGCGATGGTAACTGCGGGATTAATGGTTGGAAATGATACGGTAAGGGAAACAGCAATGAGTAAAATCACAGAGCAATATGTAGATAAATTTTGGGAATTAGTTGATGTACTATTAAACACCATTCTATTTGTTATGATAGGAATGGAGATCCTAGTTTTAACTTTTGACGGGAAATTTATTCTAGCAGGTGTTTTAGCAATTCCAATGTTGTTATTTGCTCGTTATTTATCATTGATGTTACCGATAAAATTCTTTGCTAAAAAACTCGATTTTGTTCCAAATACAAATTTGATTATGACTTGGGGAGGTTTAAGAGGTGGTATTTCAATAGCCTTGGCATTAAGTTTAACTCAAGAAATGCATCGAGATTTATTTTTAGTAATTACTTATATTATTGTTGTATTTTCAATAATTGGACAAGGATTAACAGTTGGAAAATTAATTAAAAAACTTACAAAACAATAGAACGTTTGTTTTTTTTTGCAATTTAATATAAAGATATTTCAAATGCTCTAGCAAATTTTTAGCACTTATTCTAGTTTAAATAGTAGATGTAGCCAATATGTAGGAATAGATTCCAATCATTGAATTCATTATTTGCACTTGAATCTGTTGCGTTTAATCCATCAACCCAATCACTAAAGTAATGTTGCCATTTAGACTCTATAAAAATATCAGCATATTCACTTACTTTCATTCTAGTACCAATACCACCAGTTAAAGAAAGAGTGAAATTTGCTTCATCATTTACGGTTCCTGGAACTGCCCATTTTTGATATAAAATACTTTGGTTCAGTTTCCAATCACCAAGGTCTGAATATAAGGAAGGATTGTAAAATACTCCTAAAACACCAAAACTAATATAAGGAGAAAACTTCATATAAGGATCTCTTCTAGATCCAAAGTCTTCAATATTGCGTATGTGCCACTCCAATTGTGTTCCTACATTAATAACGTTCGATTTCCCATGCATGGCCCTAAGTTGGTCAGCCTCTAAAGAAGTTTGACTTTCATCAACATATTGACCGAAATGATCTAAATCAGCACTCATAAAAGAGATTTCATTTCTAAGTCTAAAGTGTTCAGCCCAATAACTAGTTTGCCTATTCCATCTATACCTATAGTCTGTAAACGTTAAGTAATGTATAATTCCAAAACCTAGGCCAACGTTACCACCAACGTTACTTTTAAATAAAAAACGTTCTCCGTAATCAGTTGTAAAGTGAGAAGAGCCACTCATAAAACCAATCTCATGGCTATTTTTACCATACTTAGACCAATTCTGTGCAGATGTATTTGTAACTATGAATAAAAGAACAAATATTGGAAGTAATATTTTTATAATTTTTATCAATTATTTTTTTTCCTAAAAACCAAATTTAAAAAAAGCATTTCATTTAAAACGTCTTATAGGTTAGTTTATTTTATTTTAAATTAAATGGTTCATTTAAATCCCAATTTGCCCGAATCTCAATTACCTTATCATAGTACTTGATTTTTTCAGGATTTGTTCTCAACAAAAAATTTCCAGAATCCCACTTTCCATTTTTATTTACGTCAAATATAACTCTAAAAGAATAATTTTTAGGGTCTAAATTTTTAAATTTAAACAATTGGTTTTCAGTAGCATAAACCTGTTCTACAATTTCGTTTTTATCATCAATAAGATCAATGATTATTGGAAAACTTTCAACATTTGTAAGTGTCAAATTTATATTGCCATAATCATCAGGGTGCTTTGTTCTAGCAGAGAAATTTAGGGTATCATTTATATTTCCAAATAAGTCTTCAATTGCATTAGGCAAAAAGCGAAATTGATAATTAGTGTCAAATTTTTTATCAAAATTCAGTTTTAATTTCATTTTAGAAGCGTCAAGTGAAGTCGTGAAATTGACATTTATTGAATCTTTATCAATGAGGGATATTTTAGATTTATCTATTTTTTGTATTGGAATATTGGTTGCAATAGCGAAAGTATCTCTTAAACTTAAATTATTTCTAGCAACACTACTTACAACCAAAGAATCTATTTCTTTTGAGCGCAGTTTTACCGTTACCGTATCAATTTTATTTTTAGTACTTACTTTAAATAAAATAGAATCCAGTTTGCTTGGAGTGTACCAATAACTAACACTATCTATATTTTTTTCAAAAACTAAAGTAGATTTGAAATCCTTAGAAACTGTATCTAAAGGCTCTATTTTTATTCCTTGCGGATTTCCTTCATATCCAAAAAAGATATGTCCTTGTTTTACTTCAGCCGCTCTCATGAGTTTATAAGGCAGTTCTTCTTTAAAAAGTGATATATTATATACAGAGTCAGTTGGAAGGTTTATGAAGTCAGGATAAAATCCAATTTTATCTTGTTTAGGATCAAATTTATTGTTGTTACTAAAATCATTTAATGCAATCAATAAATATTTACCACTTTTAAGATTTGTCACTTCATATCCAACACTATCTAAAGTATTTGCAATATAATTAGGTCTTTGTTTATATATTATTGAATCCGTATAGTCTTTAGTAACTTCATATAACAAGAGTGATAAACCGTCATCAGGATCTTTGTTAAAAGCATCAGAAACTTTACCAGAAATGGTTAAAGAATCAATATAGTTTCCTGTAGAAAAAACATATTTAAACTGTTCTAAAGGATTTCCTTCGTTATTATCTTCAACACTGTTTCCAAAATTAAAAGTGTATGTTGTGTTTTCTTTAAGTGTATCTAGAATTTTGATATTAATAAACAGACTTGCTGTTCCAACAGGAGTAATTATTGGTTGATGTTCCATTGGAGGCGAAATAACTAATTGTTTATTTATATCCTTTAATTTTATATACTCATCAAAATTAATTCTAATTTTTTCGCTGGTAAAATTTGTAGTTTCATGATCAGGAGTTGCAGTAACCATAATAGGAGCATCTTTATCTTTCTCTCCACCAGTTGGTCTTCCTCTACGCGCACAACTCTCAAGCACAAGTAATATGATTAAACTGTATATTAAGTATGAATAACGAAACTGCATTTAAAATTTGTTTGATGCAAAGAAACAATATATTTTTATCATATAACGAACTATTTTTAGAGATATTTTATTCAGTATAAGCCATTACAGCAATACTGATTTTAATATTTTTTGTTTTTAGTAGTTCATTTGCACAAGTTTCAATTGTTGCTCCAGTAGTTATGATATCATCTATTAAAAGGAGATGTTTATTTTCAAAAAAAGTACTATCAGAAAGTTGAAATAATTCATCGACATTTCTCCACCTTTCAATGAGACTTTTTTTGGTTTGAGTTTCTGTAGATTTTATTTTAATTAATTTATTTTCTATAAAAACAGCATCCAACTTATTAGCAAGAGTTTCTCCGAATTTTGTTAATTGATTATACCCTCTTTTTTTTCGTTTATTAGGATGTAAAGGAACTGGGACTATGTAATCGATATTTTTAAAGCGACTACTTTCTTGCATTTCGCTGGCAAGCCAGTTACCAAATAAAGTTCCTATTTCTTCTTGATTTTTATATTTTAGTTGGTGAATGAGAGTTTGAATTTTCCCTTTTTTATGAAAAAAGAACAATGAAGTTGCCTCTTCTAAAGGGATTCTGCCATAAAATTTATTTTCAAGTAAATTTTTTTCAACATTAGTGTAACATGTTCTAGGAAAATCATGTCTACAAGGTGTACATATTGTAGTTTCATTCTGTCTTAGTTGAAGTTTACAGTTTAAGCAGACTTTAGGAAAAAATAAATAAAATATATCTTTAAATATTTGCATCTTTGTGATAATTAAGACAGCAAGTTAAAGAAAGATACTAAACTTGAAAAATTAATTAAATAGATGGGAAAAAAACTAACTTTTTTTAAAGAAGCAATAAAAAGCATAAAAACTTCAGGAACTGTTATTCCAAGTTCCCGTTTTTTGGTTAAGAAAATATTAAAGAATATAGATTTTTCTACTTCTGAACTGATTGTAGAATATGGTTCTGGAAACGGAATAATAACTAAACAAATTCTAAAAAAATTAAACCCATCTGCAATTCTAATATGTTTTGAGATCAACGAAACTTTTTTATTAGACCTAAGAAAAATTGATAATAAGCAGATAATAGTTTTAAATGCATCTGCAGAAAATGTGCAAGAAGAAATAGAAAAGTTAGGTTTTAATAAGGTCGATAATTTTATTTCTAGCCTTCCATTAGCAATCCTTCCTAAAGAACTTTCAAAAGTAATTGTAGAAAATTCGTATACTGCTTTACAAGAAAACGGCAGGTTTGTACAATATCAATATAGCACACAGTTTTTAAAACAATTTAAAGCAATTTTTAGCAAAAAAATAGTTTTGAAATTTGAACCACTAAATCTTCCTCCTGCTCTTATTTATGTATGTGAAAAATAACCAGTTATAGATAATTTTTAATAGATTTGCACGTTAGAGGTTTACAACACTATATAACTATTTACAAATGGAAAATAAACAAAAAAAGGATTCGTTAAATCGAATTTTAATTGCAATTTTAGTTGCAGTATTATTAGGGCTTTCAGGATACATGTTCTATAATAATGCAGAATTAGAAAAAGCGAACACTTTTTTAGAAGATGAAAAAGTTAAAATCACTCAAGATTTAGACGAAATGATTGCTAAGTATGATGTGGCAATTAAAGATAATTCATCATTATCTGAAGAGTTAAAATTAGAAAGAGAAGATATTCTCATGTTTTTAGATTCTGTAAAGAATCTAAAAAAGGCGAATTACAGCATTATTAGACGTTATCGAAATAAAATAAAAGATTTAGAGCAATCTAATCAAGATTTATTTAAGGCAAATGATTCATTAAGAGTTTCAAATCAATTTTTGACTAATGAGATTGATAGCGCACGAGCATTTATTCAAGGTCAAACAGCACAATTAGACACTTTAAATATTCAGAATAATGAATTGATAGAGAAAATTGGAATTGGTGCAAAATTACAAGTGAATAGTATTAATACGATTTCAATGAAAGAGCGTAATAATGGGAAGCTTATATCTACCATTAGAGCGAGCCGAACAGACGCATTAAGAATAAGTTTTACAATTGCAGGAAATAATTTGGCTGATGAAGGAGAAGAAAATGCTTTGATTCAAGTATTAAACCCAAAGGGAGAAGTGGTACATGGAATTGGAGAAGAAGCTCTAGAAAATGGTAAAACTATTCTATATACCGATAAAACTTCAGTTGAATATACTAAAGATAACATTGATGTGATTTCATTAATTGAAGTTAATAGAAAAGAAATGACAAAAGGAACACATACAGTTCATATTTTCTTAAACGGAAGATTAGTTGGAATATCAAAATTCATATTAAAATAAGAATTTGTTATAAATTTTATAAAAAAGTGAATGCTTTAATATAGCATTCACTTTTTTTATTTCTAATGAGTATTATCTTAAAACCTTTACTATTTTTGTACTATGGCAAAACAAGAAGATAAATTTAAAAGTGTTATTTCACACGCTAAAGAATATGGTTATGTATTCCAAAGCAGTGAAATTTACGACGGATTGAGTGCGGTATATGATTATGCACAAAATGGAGTTGAATTAAAGAAAAATATTAGAGAGTATTGGTGGAAAGCAATGGTTCAGATGAATGAAAATATTGTCGGAATTGATACGGCAATATTTATGCATCCAACTACATGGAAGGCATCAGGACACGTAGATGCTTTTAGTGATCCTTTGATTGATAATAAAGATTCAAAGAAGCGGTATCGAGCAGATGTTTTAGTAGAAGATTATGTTGGAAAACTAGATGCTAAAATTGAAAAAGAAGTAAAAAAAGCGGCAAAACGTTTTGGAGAAACTTTTAATAAAGACGAGTTTATTTCTACCAATCCAAGAGTATTGGGTTATAAAGAAAAAGGAACTGCTATTTTAAAACGTTTAGGGCAATCTCTTGAAAAAGAAGATTTGGCAGACGTCAAAGCATTAATTGAAGAATTAGAAATTGCATGTCCTTTATCAGGATCTAGAAATTGGACGGATGTAAAGCAGTTTAATTTAATGTTTGGAACTAAATTAGGTGCCTCTGCAGAGCATGCAATGGATTTATATTTACGCCCAGAAACTGCACAAGGTATTTTTGTAAACTTTCTAAATGTTCAAAAATCAGGGCGAATGAAGATCCCATTTGGGATTGCTCAAACAGGAAAAGCGTTTAGAAATGAGATTGTTGCGCGTCAATTTATTTTTAGAATGCGTGAGTTTGAACAAATGGAAATGCAGTTTTTCATAAAACCAGGCACTCAAGGTGAGTGGTATAAGCATTGGAAAGAGGCTCGTATGAAGTGGCACTTGTCATTGGGAATGGGAGAAGGTAATTATCGTTTTCATGACCATGAAAAATTAGCACATTATGCAGATGCTGCTACGGATATTGAATTTAGATTTCCGTTTGGATTTAAGGAGTTAGAAGGAATACATTCTCGTACAGACTTTGATTTAAAAGCACATGAAGAGCATTCTGGAAGGAAACTACAGTATTTTGATCACGAAGAAAATAAATCATATGTTCCTTATGTTTTAGAAACATCTATAGGATTAGATAGAATGTTTTTAGCTATTTTTTCTAATTCATTGGAAGAAGAGGAATTGGAGAATGGGACTACAAGAACTGTATTGAAATTACCTGCTGTTTTGGCACCAACTAAAGCCGCTATTTTACCATTGGTAAAGAAAGATGGTTTGCCAGAAGTTGCGCATAAGATTATGGATGATTTGAAATGGGATTTCAATGTAGTATATGACGAAAAAGACGCAGTTGGAAGACGTTATAGAAGGCAAGATGCAAATGGCACACCATTTTGTATTACTGTAGACCATGACACATTAGAAGATGACTCAGTTACAATACGCTATAGAGATACAATGGAGCAAAAGCGTGTAAAAATAACTGAAGTGAAAGATATTATAGTAAAAGAAGTTTCAATGAAAACATGGTTGATGAAAATGTAAGATATCATTCCTGAGATGGTAAGAATCTTATAAAAAACTAAAAACCTCCAAGAACTTCTTGGAGGTTTTTTTTAGCACTTATTTTTTCAAAACTTAAAATCGATATCCAATCGAAGCTCCTAATCGTGGAATAACTTCGGTTGCGACATTATCATTTGAAGATGTAATTTGTTCACCGATGCCTCCATAAAACTCTAAAGCAAGACCTCTTTTACTTACAAATTTCCATCCCAATGCAAATCCTAATGCTATATCATTGGAAGATTGTTTAGATGTAGTACCAATGATATCTACATCATTTTCAGTATGACTATACATGGTTAAGCCTTCTACAAAAAAACCTGCAGCATATTTTTTAGAAAAATAACGACGATAAAACCCTGTAAAAACATATCGTTCATTATAGGAAATAATATTCCGATCATCATAAGAATTTAATGCAAAACGAGCTGCTATACCTGCTGAAGATTCAGAATTTATTAAATATTCATATGAGCCTTCAAGATGTTTAAAAATAAGAAGATTAAATGCATTTATTTTCACTTCATGATGGTTTTCCTTTTCTTCTTGAGCGTAGGTTGATAAACTAACAATTGATATAATTGTAATCAATATAATTTTTTTCATAAAAAATATTTAGGGTTAATTAAGAGCTGCAAGGGTTTGTTTATAGTTCCTTTTTTTTGAATTAAAGTGATCTTTACACAATTTTTCAACTATTAAAATCTATAACCAAGAGAGATTCCTCCACGGCCTACAACTTCTAAGTCACTTTTGTCTAATAAATCTCGGCCTAAACCTGCGTAAAATTCTGCAACAAAACCTCTATTGCTTACTATTTTAAAACCAGCAGAAACACCAACTGCAAAATCAGTATATGTTTCTTCATTATATGTTCCACTTCCGCTATTATTAGGAGTGTAAAACTCTTCTTTTCCGCTATGTAACATCGTAAAGGCTTCTATAAAAAAACCTTCGGCATATTTATTAGAAATGAAATGGCGGTAATATGGAGTTAAAGAAAATGTTCTGTATTCATCTAATCCAGTATCTTCATCATCAAGAGCAACTAAAAGCCCAACTCCAAAAGAAGATTCTTCATTTATTAAACGCTCATAAGCGAAGTCTACCCATTTAAAACCAATTAAATTAGTCATGTTTATTTTTACTTCGTTATTTCCAACTGTGTCTTCTTCAATTTCAATATCTTGAGCGAATGAAGCGAACACAGTGATTAATAAAACAAATGTAAGTGTGATTTTTTTCATGTTATAGTTTTTTATATTATAAATAAGATGGCAAATGTATGTTATAGTTGCGTACTAGTGAACAAGAATTGTGCCTAAAAATGAGCTCTTAGTTGAACTGTTCCAGTATGAATAGTTCTAGAGGTTTCACTTTTTCTACCTAAATAATTGATATTCAAGTCTAAGTATGATGTCAGTTTTTGCTGCCATAATAAACTCCAAGTGAAATTATTTCCAGGTTGTAAACCTTCTAGCATTTGATAAGCCACAGGAGAATTTTGATTCCCTATATAATCATTGATAAAGAAATTAAATTCGCTGCTAAAAGAGGTTCCTTTTTGATTAGATGATTTGAATGAAGCACCCATTTTTTGTGAGTTTAAACGTTCAAAATTGCCAATAGTATTCTCCTTATTTTTATACTGATAAGACAGCTCGAAAATCTTATTCTGACTATATACGTAAGATATTTTTGGATCTATAGATTTGCTATTCAAACTATAATTTCGGCTTACATAATTTTGAGAAGTATTTTTGTTTCTCATGATATTACCTTTTATATCCATTAGCCAAAACGCACTAATTTTATGTGTAAATTGGATTTGATGAGATTTTAATTTATTTTCGATATTGTCTATCGCAAAACTAGTTTTGTTTTTAGAATCTATAAAATTATACGTTGTAGAATATTTTTGCTTACCTCGATTAAAGAATAAACTGTTTTTAAAATTAAAGTTTAATGCTAGTAAATCATCAGTATCTATTTTAAATGGATTTAAGTTAAAATCTGATTCAGTTCTTTTTTGTTTATTATCTATCAAAACAAATGTTTGATTTTGAAAATGAGAAATGGCTTTTTTGAATTTATCTTTATTACTCCATTGACTAAAATTCAAATTTAATGACTGACTGAATTTAGTTTGATGCGTTTCTATGTAACTAATTGTTGGTAGGGCAACTCTTAAAAAAGTTGCTTGATCTTGAAATTGAGCAATTTCGAATTCATTTATTTCCTGAATACTATTATTGTTATAATCAATCCAAGTATAAAACCCTTGTCCAGGCTCCACTTCTAAGTATGTAAATTCTTGTTGAGGTAAATTTCCAGAAACAGTTTCGTAAATACTACTCAAACTAACAATATTATTAAACAATTTTTGATTATATAGCACTCTAGAATTTAAAGATTTAGTGTTATTAAAATCAATATTTTCTACGTTTCTAAAATTGGCGTATAATGAAAGTTTTGAATTTTTATTTTTTATTAATTGAGAGTTAATATAATATGTTTTTGCATTGCTCACTCGCTTTAGTTTATTTGATTTCACACTATCATTAGACCTGAAATTTACACCAACTTCAGCAAATACCTTTGTAGAATCTCCAACCCCAAAAAACCCTTCATACTCATTAAATTTTTGACTTAATCGAGATAGGTTTTGAGTAACAATATCCTCTAATTTGTTATTCTCAGCGTTTACTCTTGTTCCCAGCCAACTTTTGTTTAAAGTATATTTTGAATAGAAGTTTAGGCGTGAAAAAGTATTTTTTGTTTCAATACTTTCACCATTAAGAAAACTACTCACTAGGTGCATCTTCAATTTATCAAAAGTTAAATTACCATCAATAACATGGCGATTTCCATCAAATGATTCACTGAATTTTAATTTTTCAAAGCGATAAGAAATACCACCATTTTCTTCATTAGAATAACGAAGAGAAGTATTAACTAATTGTTGATTTCCAAAAGTGTTTTGAACACTCCAGTCTCTATTGAATTCAATATTTCTAAAGCGTTCTACACTTTGAAAATTAGCATTTATAGACTCAAAGTTTAGTGTGCTTTTCAAGGCCCATGCTTTATCTATCAATATTTGATTCCACTCAATTTTAGCAGCCACACCATCATTTTGATCATTGTCTATTGTAGAAAATAGGTTTTGATCGTTTTGGCTAAAAGCGATTTCACCATTTACAGTTGTCTTTTCAGAAGGGTTATAGGTAGCGTTTACTAATGCAAGCATTAATTTATTTGGTGCAACTAATTGAATTATTGGATTGTAATTACCTAAATCTGGACCTATATATTCGTAAACTCTTCCAGTCGCTAGTGTGTTTATTAAATCATAATCTCCTTGATTTTGACCAACATTCGTAAACCTAACTGAATATAATTCATCTGTTGAATTGGTTGAATAAACAAATACCTCTTCAATTCCAACAAACTCTTTTTTATATAAAATTCTATTCTCATCATATGCTTGTGAAACTGCACTTTCAGCAACCATTTGACTGGGGTCATTTCCAGCATTTGCTAAAATCTCTTTTTGTATATTAGATAAATCTTGTTGTATAGGTTGATTTTTAGAATCGCTTTCTAAAAAAATGGAGCCACCAATTTGAAACTTCTCACTTTCATAATTTACGCCATTATGAGTAATAAAACGGGTATAATTTCTATCAGAAAACTGAAAATCTACTGTGATTCTCATATTTGCATTGATAGGATATGTAGGCATAAATCTAATTTCAGCAGTATTGTAATCAATAATATAATCGTTATTTTCTCCACGGTTTAATGGAGTTCCGTTTACATATACAATTTCACTACCAGAAATTATGATAATATACTGTTCGTTATTTGGACCAAACAATCTGTAAGGACCTTGATTACTTTCTTGACCTGAAAATTTGTAGGTTGTAAACTTTCCTCTAACTAAAGCACCTGAAGCAAAAAAGTTTGTTTTAGAATCTGGATGATTAACTGTTGCATCTAATGAAATTCCGGCTACTTTTTTAGTGAAATTTCCAAAATGAGTATTTGTGTTTTCAAGATTTACATCTCCTGCTTTTATACTCCAATTTTCACTAAACAATTCAATAAAAACACGATCAAATTCATTTAATTGCTGCGTATATCCATTTTCTTGTATTGGAATATTAGTATCAGTAATTGAAGCTCTTAAGGTTACTTTGTCAGATAGTTTTCCAGTGATTTGTAAGTCTAATGTTGAATTTAATACGGCATCTTGATTACTACCAACGGTTAAGCCTCTGCTAATACTTCCAGCAGTATTTAAGCCGTCAAATGGTTTAAAAAAGCGATTTTTATTATTTGTTCTAAGAGAATAAAGAGTTGAATTTCTTGTAGGTTTTTCTACAATTAATTTTTTGTCAAATTTAAAATATGTTTTGGTTAAAAATGCTGGATACGCAAAATATTCAACTTCAATTTCTTGATATTTTTTGCTGTCAATTACAAGAAGTGATTTGCTAAAGTCAATTGAATAATTGGTTGAATCTATGATAGATTTAGTTGAATCTAAAATTTTAAAATGAAACGGATTGATACTAACAGAATCAATAATAATGGAATCTTTTTCAACTGTTATTTTTTTTGTCCGAAAGTTTTTAGAATCTGTCTGTCCATGCGCATAAAGCCCAAATAAAAAGATTCCTATCCATAAAACGTTCTTCATTTATGTACCAACGATTAAAAAACAAAAATAGTTTAAAATTATTGTTGATAGTTAAATTGAAAAATGAAGTTTGGATTATAATAAAAAGGATGAGTAATTAGGTGTACTATAATAGTTCTTTATATTTTTGAAAATCGAAAATTGATTATGATAAAAAGAACACTTAAAAGAATGGTAATAGGTTTAGTTTCAATAGTAGTGTTGTTGTTTGTGATTGGGTTTCTTTTTATCAATTTAAGTTCACAATTTGGTGGAAAAGCAACAAGCGAACAAGAACTTAAATACGCTACCTATAAAAACTATAAAGAAGGGAAATTTGTTAATGAAAAGCGTATAAATATGGATATGGGTTTTGGCGACATGGTAAATGTTATTAGAAAAATGTTCAACCCTAATTCAGGTACAAGGCCTCAAAAGAATATTGTTGTCCATAAACTTGATTCTACTAATGTCGCAGATTACAATTCTAGAACGAGGTTAATTTGGTTTGGCCATTCGGCATTTTTATTGCAGATGAATCATAAAAACATATTAATTGACCCAATGTTTGGAACTGTTCCTGCTCCACATCCTTGGTTAGGCGCGAAGAGATTTAGTAAAGAATTACCAATAGAAATCGAGAAACTACCACAGATCGATGCTGTGATAATTTCTCACGATCACTATGACCACTTGGACTATGAATCTATTCAGAGGTTAAAAGATAAAGTTGGAAAGTTTTTTGTTCCATTAGGTGTAGGTGCTCATTTGCAAGAATGGGGAATTGAAAAGGAAAGAATTGTAGAATTGAATTGGTGGGAAGAAGTTGCATTTGATGATTTGGTTTTTCGTAGTACTCCAGCACAGCATTTTTCTGGAAGAGGATTGAATGA
>TARA_B110000090_G_scaffold183718_1_pt1 | contig 41477 bp, 51 predicted proteins | sample TARA_B110000090 | Tara Oceans TARA_B110000090 (sample SAMEA4397239) | marine metagenome | biome: Polar Biome; feature: [SRF] surface water layer (ENVO:00010504); material: water (ENVO:00002006), including particulate matter (ENVO:01000060) such as... | depth 5 m
CTGAAGATGTATATTTTGTGCATAGTTTTTATGCCGAATTATGCGAAGAAACAAGTGCAGAATGCAATTATATATTTCCATTTAGCGCTGCGCTGCAAAAAGACAACTTTTATGCAACTCAATTTCATCCAGAAAAATCGGCAACTGTAGGCGAACAAATACTTAAAAACTTTTTAGCGTTATGAGAATAATACCTGCAATAGATATCATCGATGGCAAATGTGTGAGGCTCTCAAAAGGAGATTATAACACAAAAATAATATACAATGAAAATCCGCTTGAAGTTGCGAAGGAATTTGAGGCTAACGGAATTCAATATTTGCATTTGGTAGATTTAGATGGCGCAAAATCAAAACAAATTATAAATCATAAAATATTAGAATCTATAGCCTCTAAAACAAACCTGAAAATAGATTTTGGTGGTGGGTTAAAGTCTGATAAAGATTTAGAAATAGCATTTGAATGTGGTGCGTCACAGATTACAGGTGGAAGCATAGCAGCCAATAACCCTGAATTATTTGAACAATGGATTTTAAATTACGGAAGCGAAAAAATAATTTTAGGAGCAGACTGTAATAACAGAAAAATTGCTACGAATGGTTGGTTAAAAGAATCAGATCTAGATGTATTAGATTTTATTAAGTCATACCAAGAAAAAGGAATATTATATGTAATCTGTACTGATATTGCTAAAGATGGTATGCTGCAAGGAACTTCCAATGATTTGTACAAAGAGATACTTAAAGAAACGAAAGTAAACTTGATTGCAAGTGGCGGCGTTTCTAGTATGGATGATTTATTATTACTAAAAGAAATGGGCTGTGAAGGAGCAATTCTTGGGAAGGCGATTTATGAAGGGAATATTTCACTTAAAGAATTGCAGAAATTATGCTAAAGAAAAGAATTATTCCGTGTTTAGATATTAAAGATGGAAGAACCGTAAAAGGTATAAATTTTGTTGATATTCAAGATGCTGGAGATCCGATAGAGTTGGCTAAAACATATGTGCAACAAGGAGCAGACGAATTGGTTTTCTTAGATATCACAGCAACTATAGAAAAACGTGCAACGCTACTAGAATTGGTTGAAAAGATTGCGCAAGAAATTAATATCCCTTTTACAGTAGGTGGTGGAATCAATTCACTAGAAGATGCTGCAAGATTGATAAAAGCAGGAGCAGACAAGGTTAGTGTGAATTCGTCAGCAGTAAAGAATCCAAAATTGATCAAAGAGATTGCTGATAAATTTGGATCACAATGTGTCGTAGTCGCGATTGATACAAAGTTGATAGAAAAGGATTGGATGGTTTTTGTGCATGGAGGAAGAACGATTACACCTTTAAAAACATTGGAATGGGTAAAAGAAGTTGAAGGATTAGGTGCTGGAGAGATATTGCTTACTTCAATGAATAATGACGGTACTAAAAGCGGTTTTGCATTAGATATAACGAGTAAAGTGAGTAATTCAATTAATATTCCTGTGATTGCTTCGGGTGGCGCAGGTTCAAAGGATCATTTTGTAGATTTATTTAAAAATACGACTATAAGTGCAGGACTTGCAGCGAGTATTTTTCATTATAGCGAAATACCAATTCCTGAATTAAAAGAATATTTGATAGCACAAAATATACCAATTAGAAAATAATATGAAAACTATAGATTTTACAAAAGGAGATGGACTCGTTCCAGTAATTATACAGAATGTAAATACGTTACAAGTATTAATGCTTGGTTATATGAATGAAGAAGCATATACTAAAACGAGCAAAGAAAATAGAGTTACTTTTTTCAGCCGAAGTAAAAATAGATTGTGGACAAAAGGGGAGGAGTCTGGTAATTTTTTAGCCGTAAAAGATATTCAAATTGACTGTGATAATGATACTATTTTAATCAAAGCGATTCCAAAAGGTCCAACATGTCATAAAGGTTCCACGAGTTGTTTTAAGGAAGAAACTTCCAAGGGTTTTTTATACGAATTAGAACAAATAATTCACCAGCGAATTGACGAAAACGATGAGGAATCGTACACCAATAAACTATACAAAAGAGGAATTAATAAAGTAGCACAAAAGGTAGGTGAAGAAGCAGTTGAATTGGTGATTGAAGCCAAAGATAATGATGCTGATTTATTTAAAAACGAAGCCGCAGATTTAATGTACCATTATTTAATTTTATTAAAAGCCAAAGGTTTTAACCTGACTGATATTGAGGAAATATTGAGTGAAAGAAATTAACATTTTATACTTTTGGATTTAACCTCTAGTAATTTAGGATTCCTATGTTGGTGGTATTTAGTTTAATTTATATAAATTTAAATTTAAATATTTTTAACAATCCAATCTTTTTTATGTTTATAATAAGTTAAGAGTTTGTAATTTAGTCAATTGTTATAAAAGGGTTAACTCCCAAAAGTTATGAAAGAAGAAAATACTATAAAAGACTTAAAAACGACGAATAAATTATTGTTGATTATTGTTATTCCGCTAATTTTTTACCTACTCAAGTTGCTTTCTTTTATATTCATTCCGCTTATCTTATCAATGTTTATTGCCTTGTTATTGACACCAATAATGAGATTATTATTGATGATAAAAGTACCTAAACCTATAAGTGTTTTTATAGTTGTTTTAGTTGTTTTAGGGTTTTTAAGATTGGGAGGGGAGTTGGTGCAACTATCTAGTAATGAAATACTTTCTAGCGATAGTCAGTTTTTTGAAAAGGCAGAAACTAAATTGATTGATTTAGTTGTCTCTATAGAAGATGTTTTTAGAATAGAGAGATTGGAAAATGAAGGTGTGATAAAATATTATTTTCAAAGTGATAATATTTTAGAGAGTTTTGGGTCTACATTTAATTTTATAAAACAGACACTTTCAATGACTTTAATGACCGCTTTTTTTGTTGTTCTATTGCTTTCTGAGTCAATAAATTTTGAAAGAATGATGAGTACAACTATTTTTACTAGTAAGTATTCATCAGTAAAAACATTTATAAAAATAGAAAAAGACATCATTAAGTTTGTAAAAGTTAAATTTTTAGTGAGTCTATTTACTGGAATTGGGTTTAGTCTTGCATGTTTATATTTTGATATTAGTTTCCCTATTTTTTGGGGATTATTTGCATTTTTAATCAACTTTGTACAAATGATTGGTTCGGTTATTTCTGTCGTAATATTGTCTTTATTTGCTTTTGTAGAAATTGACCCATCAAGTACATTGTTACTTTTTATTCTTGCTATTACCTTAGTTCAAGTTGTTATGGGAGGGATTTTAGAACCAATATTTATGGGAAAAACCTTTTCGTTAAACATTATTACAGTTTTAATTATGTTGATGCTTTGGGGATATATTTGGGGAATTCCAGGATTGATAATGTCAATACCAATTACGGTAGTTATTAAAATTATTTTTGAACAGTTTCAAAACACCAGAGTTATTGCAGGACTAATGTCAGGACATGGAAAAGAAGTGAAAATACCTTGGAAGAAAAAAGTGAGTTAATTACGGATTATTAAAGTCAAACAAGTTTTCAACATTTTAATCTTTTTTATTAGAAAACAATTAGAGATGTGTAACTTTGCAAATTCAAATAAATTAACCATTGAATCTTAGTAGTTACACATCAGAATTTAAAACTAATTTAAAACTTTCAGTACCTGTAATTATGGGAATGCTGGGCCACACTTTTGTTGGTTTGGTTGATAATATTATGGTTGGTCAGTTAGGTTCAGCCGAATTAGCAGCAGTTTCTTTGGGTAACAGTTTTGTATTTATTGGCATGTCTCTAGGAATTGGTTTTTCTACTGCAATTACCTCTTTAACTGCCGAAGCTGATACGGAAAATGATGCTATAAAAGCAAAAGCAACTTTCAAAAATGGCTTATTTTTATGTTCAGCATTGGGAATCGTATTGTTTCTTGCAGTACTATTAGCAAAGCCATTGATGTATTTTATGGATCAACCAGAAGAGGTAGTTCAATTAGCAATTCCTTATTTAAATTTAGTAGCTTTTTCATTATTCCCACTCATCGTTTTTCAAGGTTTTAAACAATTTTCAGATGGTTTGTCAATGACACGTTATCCAATGTATGCAACCTTAATTGCAAATATTGTGAATATTGTTTTAAACTACGTTTTAATCTTCGGTAAATTTGGTTTTCCTGAATTAGGAATTGTAGGTGCTGCCTATGGAACATTAATTTCAAGATTTGTTATGCTACTTTATTTATGGTGGCTATTAAGAGGAAAAGAAAAATCTAAAGCTTTGGTTACCAATATTAAATTCTTTGTGTTAGACACTGTAGTCATTAAAAAAATATTGAATTTAGGATTTCCAGGAGCTATGCAAATGTTTTTTGAAGTAGCTATTTTCACAAGTGCCATTTGGTTAAGTGGTACACTTGGTAAAAACCCACAAGCAGCAAATCAGATAGCATTGAACTTGTCCTCTATGACATTTATGGTTGCTATGGGAATGGGTGTTGCAGCAACGGTTAGAGTTGGAAATCAAAAAGGATTACAAAACTTTAAAGAGCTGAGGCGTATTGCGTTTTCAATATTTTTACTAACCTTAATTTTATCTACCATTTTTGCAGCTTGTTTCTGGACTTTTAATTCAATATTACCAACCTTTTATGTAGATTTAAATGACGCTAATAACTTTGCAGACAATACAGAGTTAATAGAAATTGCATCAAAATTATTGTTGGCTGCAGCAATATTTCAAATTTCAGATGGAATTCAAGTTGTTGTTTTAGGAGCTTTACGAGGATTACAAGATGTAAAGATTCCAACTTTGATTACATTTGTATCTTATTGGTTGATAGGTTTTCCTGTAAGTTATTATTTAGGAAAAGAAGAGAGTTATGCAAGTTTTGGAATTTGGCTAGGGTTATTAGCAGGTTTAACATCAGCAGCTATATTATTATCGATACGATTTAACTATTTAACAAATAAATTAATTTTAGAGAAGCATGGAACTACCTAACTTTTTATTGGGAGACAATACAGATCATCAAGATGCAATTTTTGTAATTCATACTGAATATCCACGTTTTATTATCAATTTGGTTGATGATGAAATTGAATGGTTTGAATCACTAGAAAGAAATGATGAAGATGAATTGGCAATTGAAGTTGCTGGATTAATCGAAGAAGCAAGTGCTTTTTATGACAGAGAAATGAAGCGTTATCAAGATTAGTCAAGTAATTTTATTTTGCTGCTTGTACTATCTCTATCTTACTAATATTAGCTTTGGTTGTCAAAAAACCATAGTTGATTGTTGCTATTTTCTTTTCTATTTTTTCAATGGTTCCAGTAGATGTACCATCTAATAAACGAACTTTATCGTTTACTTTAAAAATGTAATCAGCTTTTACTTTCGCTTCTTTTTCTGCTTTTTCTTTTTTAACTTCTCTTACTTTCTCAACTTTAGCAAGGATTTCTTTTTCTATTTTTTCAAACTTCTCTTTCTTTTCTTTAGCGACTACCTTAACTTGTTTTTTTTCAGTTTTTGTTTTCTTTTCAGTAGGGTTTTTCTTCAAGTATTTTGTTCTTTCTATTGTTGCCCATTTTAAAAATTCGGACATCATCTCTTTTTTATTATTTGTTTGAAAGTACTTATTTACAAGTTCATTTACCTTTCTTCCAGTAATCAGCATTCTTTGATTAGTATCATACAACTCCTGAAAAAGTTCTAGTTTTTTTTGAACTTTATCATGTTTATCGGTTAAGTTTGCTGATTGCTCTTTGGCTATATTCTGCTCTTTTTCAAGACTTTCAGAATTTTTTTGCAGTTTATTTCTTTCTTTTTGCAGTTTAGAAATAGTTTTGTCTAAACGTATTTTTTCACCATCTACTTTCTTCTTTGCTCTATTTATTAAACTAAATGGAATTCCGTTTTTTTGAGCAACTTCAAAAGTAAAAGAACTTCCAGCTTGTCCTATATGTAAATTAAAAAGAGGTTCTAGTGTGTGTTCATTAAACTGCATATTCGCATTCACAACATTTTCTAGTTCGTCTGCAAGAACTTTTAGGTTTGCATAATGCGTTGTGATAATTCCAAAGGCCTTTTTTTCATAAAACTCTTCTAAGAAAATTTCTGCCAAAGCACCTCCTAATTCAGGATCAGATCCAGTGCCAAACTCATCAATCAAAAAGAGCGTATTTGAATTACATTTCTTTAAAAATTGACGCATATTTTTTAAGCGATAACTATATGTACTTAGTTGATTTTCAATAGATTGATTATCTCCTATATCTGTTAAAATTCTATCAAAAATTGAGATTGTACTTTTTTCACTCACAGGAATTAGAATTCCACTTTGAAGCATTACTTGTAATAAACCAATTGTTTTTAGTGTGATACTCTTTCCACCAGCATTAGGTCCAGAAATTACAATGATTTGTTGTTTCTCATTTAACTCTATACTCTGCGGAATTGTTTTTAAATTATTTTCTTTATTTTTTTCAAGTAGAATAGGATGGAAGGCATCTTTCAAAAAAATCTTTTTATCAGTAGCTATTTTTGGTAAAATAGCATTGATATGATTCCCATATTTTGCTTTTGCTCCAATCAAATCTAGTTGTGTTAAGTATTCTTGATATTGAATAATCAATGACTGAAAAGGTCTTAATTCGTCTGTAAGTGTTTTAAGAATTAAAATGACTTCTTGTTTTTCTTCAAACATCAAGTTTTCTAATTCTCGTGTGTATTGTAGCGTGGCTTGAGGAGCAATAAAGGTGATACTTCCTGTTTTAGAAGTGCCAAGCATCGTACCCTTAACTTTTCTCTTATGCATTGGTATTACTGCAAGTACACGCTGGTTATCTACGATAGATTCTCTAATATCATCTAAATACCCAGAACTATGAAACTTACTCAGCGCTCTGTTAAAACTCTCGTTTATTTGATTTCTAGTATATGAAATATCTTTACGAATCGACTTTAAATTAGTAGATGCTTTATCATCAACTTCAGCAAAAGGAGTGATGATTTTTTTGATATAATCTACTATTATTGTGGTGAATTCAACTTCTCGAGAATGTTCAAATAAGACAGGATAAATTTCCTTAAAATTTTTAAAGAATTTTAATAGTTCATTTGCAGTTTCTGAAACATTTTGAATTTTTAAAAAACTCTCAGGAGTTAGATAACTATTTTCAATTTCTAGTAAACTTATTTCTTTTGAAATAGTATCAAAAGAATGATTTGGAACTCTATTATCATTTTGAAAAGAAGTTAAATATTCATCAACTTTCTTTAATTCAGAAAGCAATTGTTTTTTATCAGAAAATGGTTTGATATTTTTTACTGATTCTCTCCCTAAATCTGAAATACAAAAAGCCTGAATTCGATCTATAATAGTTCCGAATTCTAAATCACTTAATGTTTTTTCTGATATTGTTATTGCCAAAATTGTATCTTTGAATCGGATGTAAAAATAAAAGAAAATTTAGAACATACTCTTAATAATTCTTGTAATTATATGAACTTAAACATACCGAAAAGTTGGAACAAAATTTTTGAAGAAGAGTTTGATGCAAACTATTTCAAAGAATTACAAAAATTTGTAAATTATGAATATGCAAATCACCAATGTTTTCCTAAGCAAGAACAACTTTTCTCGGCATTTAACTACTGTTCATTTAATGATTTAAAAGTCGTTATTATAGGTCAAGATCCATACCATGATGACGGACAAGCAAATGGCTTGTGTTTCTCTGTAAATGGCGGAATGAAGCATCCACCTTCGCTTAAAAATATATTTAAAGAATTAGATAGTGATTTAGGAAAACCAATTCCTGAAAGTGGTAATTTAGAATCGTGGGCTGCACAGGGAGTTCTATTGCTAAATGCAACGCTGTCAGTAAGATCGCATGAAGCAGGAAGTCATCAAAAGAAAGGTTGGGAGCAATTTACAGATGCAATCATTCAATATATTTCTAATAACAAGCAAGATGTTGTTTTCTTACTTTGGGGAGGGTTTGCAAAGAAAAAAGGAAAGAAAATTGATAAGAAGAAACATCATGTTTTAGAAACAGGCCATCCTTCTCCATTAAGTGCAAATAGAGGTTATTGGTTTGGGAACAAACATTTTAGTAAAACCAACAGTTTTTTAGATAGCAAAAATTTAAAAACTATATGTTGGTAATTTATCGTTATTTTTATAAAAAAAACATTCTCTATGAAAGTTAAATCACTTTATATATATTGTCTTGTCATATTTTTCTTTTCTGCATGTCATCCAAAAAAAACAGTTTTTGCTGAAGTTACTGATTTGCCAAAGGATGAAATTAGTAGAGTTCAGGAAAACAGTGAGGCTACGCTACAAAAACCATATGTAATTTTAATTTCTTTGGACGGGTTTAGATACGATTATGCAAAACGCTTTGGAGCAACTAATCTTTTGAATTTTGATGTAAAAGCAGATAAGATGATCTCATCTTTTCCAACAAAAACATTTCCAAATCATTATGCAATTGCAACAGGTTTGTATCCTGGAAATCATGGATTGGTAAGTAATTCCTTTTACAATCCAAAGAGAGAAGAGCATTATAGAATTAGAAATAGAGATGTTGTAAGAAATAAAGAATACTATAAAGGAACTCCTCTTTGGGTGTTGGCTTCACAGCAAGAAATGGTTTCTGCAAGTATGTTTTGGGTAGGCTCAGAAGCTCCAATTAAAGACATGTATCCAACATATTATTTTAATTATAATGGAAGAGTAACAAATGAGCAGCGTGTTAATCAAGCAGTAGAATGGCTAAAATTGCCAGAAGAAAAAAGACCGCATTTCATCACAATGTATTTTTCATTAGCCGATGATATTGGACATAAATTCGGACCCAATTCACCTGAAATTGAAACAACTGTTAAACAATTAAATGCAACCATTGGAGATTTAATTTCAAAAACTAAAAAACTAAATTTACCTATTAATTTTGTGGTCGTTTCTGACCATGGAATGCAAGAGGTTGATGTAGATAATGTCATTTACTATAAAGAAATGATTCCAAAACGCGCGATAGTTTCTGCGAGTTTTCCTTTAATGGTATATTCTAAAGATTCGAAACTAATCGATTCTTTATATACTAATTTCAAAAAAGACTCAACTCGTATAAATGTGTACTTGAAATCAAATATGCCGAAACACTATCATTATAATGTTGAAGATGATAGAGTAGGAGATTTAATAGTGATGCCAAAGCCTCCTTACACTTTTGGAAGTCGTTCTAGACCTTTTAATAAAGGGAGTAGCACTCATGGTTATGACCCAACTGAGTCTGAAGAAATGGGTGCTATTTTTTATGCTACTGGACCTGCATTTAAAAAGAACAAGCAAATTGAAGCTTTTGAAAATATTCATATTTTTCCATTGGTTTCAGAAATCTTGGAGTTAGACTATTCACATTTAACTATTGATGGAAATAAAGAGGTGTTGGAAAATATTATTAAAGAATAAAACTAAAAAAGCCCATCAAAATGATGGGCTTTCTGTCAAAACTAGTGATGTATATATTATATTACTTTTACATTTACTGCGTTTAATCCTTTTCTTCCTTCTTCTAAATCAAACTCTACTGCGTCTCCTTCGTTTATTTGATCTATTAATCCAGAAATGTGAACAAAATGTTCTGTGTTTGAAACTTCTTCAACTATAAAACCAAATCCTTTTGATTCGTTGAAAAATTTAACTCTTCCTTTACTCATGTTATTATATTTAATTATTAATATTACTTCTACAAATACAAATATTATGCCAAGAAAAAATAACTAAATTGCAAGGATGAAATCAGCCATAAAAATAATCTTCTTTTTCGTCTACTTTCAATCCTTTGGACAGTTACCAAATGATTTTGCATATGTACAAGAAGAAATACCAACAATCAAAATTGAGTTGCGTTATTTTTCAGATAATAACTTTGTAGGAACTAAAGTTGATGGCTACGAAGCCAATGTTGTTATTTTGTCTAGTCAAGCAACAAAGGCTTTGAAAAGGGTTCAATATGAATTGTTAAAAGATAGTTTGTCTCTCAAAATATATGATGCATATAGACCACAACGAGCGGTGAGCCATTTTTGGCGTTGGGCAAAAGATGTGAATGACACCTTAACGAAACAGCAGTTTTATCCGAATGTAAAAAAGAAGAACTTATTTAAAGAAGGTTATATAGCCACACGTTCAGGACATAGTAGTGGAAGCACGATAGATATTACATTAGTTGATTTAAAAACCAATAAAGAATTGGATATGGGAACACCTTATGATTTTTTTGGCCCAGAATCTTGGGTTGCTTATAACAGTATTACCGTACTACAAAAAGCCAATAGAGATCTACTTCAAAATGTTATGAAAAAGCAGGGTTTCAGAAATTATCCTCAAGAATGGTGGCACTTTACATTAAGAGATGAGCCGTTTTTAAATCAATATTTTGATTTTGTAATTGAATAATTTATTTACTCAAATTCACTTGTGAAATGTAATTTTACGGTAGGAAACTTACTTTGTGTCATTTGAATAGTAAAAGAAGAATCAGCAAAGAAAACTAACTTTCCTAACTTATCTTTAGCAAGATATCGCTGTTTAATTCTCTTAAATTCTTTAAACTCAATATTTTTAGGGTCTTCAGGTTCTACCCAACATACCTTGTGCATTGGTAAATTTTCATAGGTACATTTCGCGCCATATTCATGCTCCAAACGATATTGAATTACTTCATATTGAAGTGCACCAACAGTACCAATAACCTTACGACCATTCATTTCTAGTGTAAATAACTGTGCTACACCTTCATCCATCAATTGCAACAATCCTTTTTGCAATTGTTTAGATTTCATGGGATCAGCATTGTTTACATATCTAAAATGCTCTGGAGAGAAACTTGGAATCCCTTTAAAATTCAATTCTTCACCTTCAGTCAATGTGTCTCCAATTTTAAAATTCCCAGTATCATGTAATCCTACAATATCTCCAGGAAATGATTCATCCACAATTTCTTTCTTTTCTGCAAAGAAAGCATTTGGACTTGAAAACTTCATTTTCTTTCCGTTTCTAACATGAAGATACGGAGCGTTTCTTTTAAAAGTTCCAGAAACAATTTTTATAAATGCTAATCTATCTCTATGTTTAGGATCCATATTAGCATGAATTTTAAAAACAAATCCAGATAATGTTTCTTCTTTTGAATCAACCAAACGTTCTTCAGCCATTTTTGGTTGTGGCGTAGGAGCTATTTCAGTAAAACAATCTAACAACTCTTTTACTCCAAAATTATTTAATGCAGAACCAAAGAAAACAGGTTGTAAAGAACCGTTTAAGTATTCTTCATTATTGAATTTAGGATAGACTTCATAGACCAATTCTAATTCTTCTCTAAGTTCATTTGCTGCTTTTTCTCCAACTTCTTCATCAAGTCTAGAGTCATTTAAATCACTAAACTCTATTCCTTCAGAAACAGTTTGTTTATTATCTCCTGAAAAAAGATTTAATTTCTTCTCCCAAATATTATAGATTCCTTTAAAGTCATAACCCATTCCGATTGGGAAACTTAAGGGCGTTACTCTTAAACCTAATTTTTGTTCTACTTCATCTAATAAATCAAATGCATCTTTTCCTTCTCTATCCAATTTATTAATAAAAACAATAATTGGAATTTTTCGCATTCTACAAACTTCAACTAATTTTTCAGTTTGTGCTTCAACACCTTTTGCAACGTCAATTACAACAATAACACTATCTACAGCAGTTAAAGTTCTAAAAGTATCTTCTGCAAAATCTTTATGTCCAGGAGTGTCAAGAATGTTTATTTTTTTGTCTTTATAGATAAACGCAAGGACAGATGTTGCCACAGAGATTCCACGCTGACGCTCAATTTCCATAAAATCGGAAGTTGCTCCCTTTTTTATTTTATTGTTTTTTACTGCACCTGCTTCTTGTATTGCACCACCAAAAAGTAATAGTTTTTCAGTTAATGTAGTTTTACCTGCATCTGGATGCGAAATAATTCCAAAGGTACGTCTGCGCTCTAATTCTTTTAAAAAAGACATATAAGATTCAATCGATTAAAATTCTTTTGCAAATATACTGCTAAGTAATATAAATATCAACGAATAACTTTAACTTTCAAAGGGACATCTATTTTGGGCCATTCATCAGAAGTTGTTTCAAGTCTTGATATCTTATCGATTGTAGAAAAACCAGAAATAACTTCGCCAAAAACGGTATGCTCATTGTTTAAGTGATGACCACCATTTCTATTTTGAATGATATAAAATTGGAAACCGTTAGACATTTTTTTAGGGTTATTATTCCAATCTCTTGCTGCTGCTATAGCACCATATTTGTGTCTTCTATGCGATAAGAATTCAGGAGGTAATTTATAAAACCTATATTTCTTTCTGTAGTCATAAGCATCTTTTCTTTCAGAGTTTCCAGCTTGTATGACAAAGTTAGGAGAAACCCGATAAAAGACAGTCGTATCAAAATAGCCAATTTTTGATAAGAAAATAAAATTTGCTCTATGAATTGGAGTATCATTGTACAGGCGTATTTTAATATTCCCGAAATTTGTTTTAATTCTTACAATAGTCTCTTTATTTTGTTTGCCGTATTCAACAAAAAATGCATTTACATTATTTCTATTTAAACTATCCCAATTTTTCTCAACAGTTTTTTCTTTTTTGTTTATTTTTTTTTGAATTTTTAGTTCAGGTTTCTCTTTTATGATTGGTTGTTTATGCTTTTTGTTACAGCCAAAGTATGAAGTGATGATTGCCAATAAAAGTAGAATTCTTAAATATCGCATAACGTGATTGATAATTATAGCAAATATAAAACACCAATTTTAATAAACAATTATAACGTGTAATTTGTTACTTTTGTTTTATGGTTGAAGAGCAAGTAATATTAGTCGATACAAACGATAACCAAATAGGTTTGATGCCCAAAATGGAAGCACATGAAAAGGCTGTTTTACATCGTGCTTTTTCAGTTTTTATTTTTAATGATAGTGGTGAATTGATGTTACAGCAAAGAGCATCAGAAAAATATCATTCTCCGTTAGAATGGACCAATACTTGCTGTAGTCATCAAAGAGACGGTGAAACTAGTTTAGATGCTGGTAAACGTAGATTAAAAGAGGAAATGGGTTTTGAATGCGAATTAGAAGAAATATTTACATTTATTTATAAAGCGCCCTTTGAAAACGGACTAACAGAGCATGAATTAGATCATGTGATGATTGGAAAGTATAATGAGAGCCCTATTATAAATAAAGATGAAGTTGAAGCTTATACGTGGATGACGTTAGAGGAAGTAAAAGTTGACATGGAATTACAACCTAAAGTTTATACTGCATGGTTTCGAATCATTTTTGATAAATATTATAATTTTATAAAAGAATAGTAATGCCAAAAGGAACTGTACATATAAAAGCACATTGATGAGCCTATTAAAATTTTAAATAAAAATTTATAAATGAGTTTAGATTATCCAATTAAATTTAGTCCAATATTAAAAGAAAAGATTTGGGGAGGAGATAAACTAATGCGTTTACTTCACAAAACATCTGATAAGAATAATATTGGAGAGAGTTGGGAGATATCTGATGTTGAAGCAGATACTTCAATTGTTTCAAACGGAAAGTTTAAAGGTAAAAGCCTTAAAGAACTTGTTTCTGAATTTAAAGGTGATTTGGTTGGGCAGGAAGTCTATAAATTGTTCGGTGAAAAATTCCCTTTACTTATTAAATTTATTGATGCAAAAACACCATTAAGTATTCAGTTGCATCCTCATGATGAATTGGCCAAAAAAAGACATAATTCTTTCGGGAAAACTGAAATGTGGTATGTGATGCAGGCTGATGATAAAGCAAATTTAATTGTAGGTTTTAAAGAGGATATTGCTTCGGAAAAGTATTTACATCACTTAGAGAATAAAAGCTTACTTGACATTTTAAATGTTGATGAAGTTCAAAATGGAGACACCTATTTTATTCCAACAGGAAGAATTCATGCTATTGGAGCAGGAGTAATGCTCGCTGAGATTCAGCAAACATCTGATATTACATATAGAGTTTATGATTGGGATAGAGTTGATGCAAATGGAAACTCAAGAGATTTACATACAGATGAAGCGATAGATGCTATTGATTATACTTCAGAAAAGGAATATAAAACGAAGTACTCAAAAAACGAAAATAGTTCAAATACTATAATTGATTGCCCATATTTCACAACAAATTTTTTACCCGTAAAAGGAATGGTTAATTTAAGTCATACGGGCAAAGATTCTTTTATAATTTACATGTGTGTAAAAGGATCAGTTGAATTTATATATGGAACAGAAAAAGAGTCTTTGATAGTCAATTATGGAGAAACAATATTAATACCTTCAGTTTTAAAAGAGTTCACACTGATTTCAGATTATGAATCTGAATTGCTAGAAATTTATATAAAGTTAACAGACCTTTAATTACTCAAAGACCTGCTAACTGATATCGACTTATGCCCCCACAAAAGTCAATAAATAGTTGATAACATTAATTAGCATAGCAAATATCTAACTATTAGATGCGTTTTCACATAGGAAAATCCCTTTTTTATCTAGGGGAAAACCACCTTTTTTTATAACTGCTTTAGTTATATTTTTCTTTGAGAAGTAAAATGAAACTTGCATTGCAAATAATATCTTTGTCATTATTGGAGTTTTTGTAAACTTCAACTGAAAGTTGTAATTCATTCACCCCTAATTTTTTAATACTGCTATTTAATAGTAAAATATCATTTAGAAAGGCATTTTTCAAAATATGTATCTTATTAAGTGTCGGTTTTGAAACTATAATATTTCGAAGTGGATCGGTAGATTCTAGAACAAACGCTACCATTTCTTTATACAAAACATGAGGAAGTAATGCTTTGCTATTATTTATTTGATCGATAGCAACCGTAAATTGTGAAGTATTTCTTGTGGTATTTTTTATTAAATCATCCATGGGTTTATGTATTTATTATATTGGGGTTTAGTGCAAATATTTTATTAATTGTTTTGTTTGAAAAATGTTGTGAGTGCATGATGACTTGTTTTGTGATTTTGATTAATTTCATAATTATTGAATTTAAATATTGATTAAAATTATATATAAAAAAAAGGTACTTTTCTTTAGAAAAGCACCTTATGGTTATTATTGATTAATTTTTGGTTTATCGTTGTTTCTTAAAACGATTGGTGCTTTTCTCAATATAGATATACTGCTTCTGAACATTTTGTTTATGCATACTCATCCAGACTTTACGAGTAATGTCTTTGGAAATAGTGATAATGTTAGAAATGATGTTTTGCACTTTCGTTATTTATTTCCTCAAAAGTAGGAATATTTTTGTTTCTTGCAAATTAATTGTTTAAAAAATGTATGATAGAATAGAGGTTATTGCATTTGATGCTGATGACACCTTATGGATTAATGAAACATATTTTAGAGAAGCTGAACAACAGTTTGCTAAATTATTGAAATATTATGAAACCGAAAACAAAATAAATCAAGAATTATATAAAAAAGAAATTAAAAACCTCGGATTGTATGGTTATGGTATCAAAGGATTTATGCTGTCTATGATAGAAAGTGCTTTAGAAATTTCTGACAATAAAATTTCAAATGACGCATTAGAAAAAATTATTGATATAGGAAAGGGAATGCTTACTAAACCAATAGAATTATTAGATGGAGTAGAAGAGGTCTTAGAAACCTTGAGCAAAAAATATAAATTAATTGTTGCTACTAAAGGAGATTTATTAGATCAAGAACGAAAGTTAGAAAAATCAGGGTTACTTAAGTATTTTCATCATATAGAAGTGATGAGTGATAAAAAAGAAAAAGATTATAAAAAACTGATTAAGCATTTAGATATTAGTCCATTAAATTTTTTAATGATTGGAAATTCTTTAAAATCTGATGTTTTGCCATTAATTGCGATCGGTGCATCTGCAATTCATATTCCTTTTCATACTACTTGGGAACATGAAAAAGTGTTTAACCATACCAAAAAAGATGAATATATGGTTGTTAATACTTTGACTAATATTTTATCGCTATTAGAATAAGAATATGTAAATTTGCAGCAAATTAAAATTTATAATTATGGCAAGCGTAAAAAACTTAAAAAAGGATATCAATTATGTTTTAGGAGATGTGATTGAAGAATGTTATATGTGGGAGTTGATTAACCCTAAGGCTGATGCAAAAAAAGCACAAGCAGTAATTAATGAAGCAATAGAATCATTTGACGGACTTATTACAAGAGTGAATGATAAAAAAGTTGAAAATAAGAGTGCTCATTTCAAATCAGTTCAATCTGATTTAGAGACAGTTGCAGGGAAACTTTTAGATAAGTTAAATAAATTGTAATTAGCGCATACTAAAACATAGTTTTTTGCGTTAAAAATTTATTAACCTTTATATTAATATTCTATGTCAAGAGCTATGTTCGAGTACACAAAAACAGTACTCAATAAGGTGAGTTTTAACACCGAATTATTTCATAAAGAATTAGAAAAAGCTATTAAGAGGTTGTTACCTTATGAGATTGATGAATTAAGGATTTGGTTAAATGAGTTTACTCAAGGAAAACCAGAATTGTATGTTTATCTTCCACTTATAAAATAAAAAAAGGAGCGTTTTACGCTCCTTTTTTGTTGTGTAAAGGGCTTAATATTTTTACATCATTAAAAGAAATTGCACCTCGAACAATACTATCTATCACATTTTTTAAACTTTCAATCAATTGCATTTTTAATTGCGATTTATGATAAATCAAACTTATTTCTCTTGCAGGTGCTGGAGAATTAAATTCCCGCAAATGTTTTTGGTCTACTTCATTTAAATCTAGAGTATGTAAATAAGGTAGAAGTGTCATTCCCATATTCTCTTTAGCAAGTTTTATAAGTGTACTAAAACTTCCACTTTCTAAATGAAAATGTGCAGTAGAATCATTTTTAAAAGCCTTGCAGAGATTTAATACACTTGCTTTAAAGCAATGCCCATCTTCTAATAATAATATATCATTGAGTTCTAAATCGTTTGGGTCAATAGTTTTTTGATTATAAAGTCTATGATTTTCTGGAATAAACCCTACAAATGGCTCATAATACAACACGCGTTCTTTGATGGCTTCATTTTCTAAGGGTGTTGATGCAATAGCGGCATCAATATGACCTTCAGATAATTTTTTAATAATTTCTACAGTCGTTAATTCTTCTATGATCAAGTTTACTTTAGGATATTTTTTGATAAATGTTTTCAAAAACATGGGCAATAATGAAGGCATTACTGTTGGTATGATTCCTAATTTAAATTCGCCACCAATATATCCTTTCTGCTGATCTACAATATCATTTATCCTATTGCTTTCATCAACTATTATTTTTGCTTGTTCAACAATTTTTTTTCCAATTTCTGTTAATTGAATGGGCTTTTTACTCCTGTTGAATATTTGAACTCCAAGTTGGTCTTCAAGTTTTTGTATTTGCATACTCAATGTTGGTTGAGTTACAAAACTATGTTTTGATGCAACTGTAAAGTTTTGATACTCTGCAACAGCCAAAACATATTTTAATTGTGAAATTGTCATAGTATAGATATTTACGATAAAAGTATTAAAATTATCAATAATAGTTATACTTAATTAGGTGTTATTTTTTTTAATTAACATATTGTAAATTAATATGTTAAAAATCAAATAGATGAGTGTTACAATATTAGGGCTAGAAAAAGTCGAAATAGCAAACTTAGTTACAGAATTAAATGAGCTGTTGGCTAATTTTAAGGTGTATTATCAAAGTTTAAGAGGTTTGAATTGGAATATTAGAGGGGAAAACTTTTTTGAATTACATTTAAAATTCTAAGAGTTTTACACAGATGCACAAAAAAAGTAGATATGATAGCAGAACGTATTTTAACATTAGAAGGTGCTCCATTACATACATTTAGTGAATACAAGAAATTGGCAAAAGTACCAGTGGTAGATAATATTTCTAGCGATATTGAAGCCGTAAAATTGGTTGTAAACTCTTTGTCAGAATTATTAAAAATTGAACGTGCAATTTTAGAATTATCTGCAGAAGCAAATGATGAAGGGACCAACTCAATGATGAGAGATTTCATTGCTGCGCAAGAAAAAACAATTTGGATGATGAACGCTTGGTTAGGTTAAAATCAACTCCAAAACTTTCGTTTTGTGTTTAGCTCATCTTCAGATTTTTGATACTCTTTTTCAGGAGTTACTTTTAGAAAAGATTTGTGCTGTTCAATTGAAAATTCAATTTGAGAGATAATTTTATCAACGCTATCATTTTCATAATCAATCTCTAAAGGCTCTTTGATAACAAATGATTGTAAGACACCACGCTTTTTAATACTTAATCCTTTTTTATCAAAAGAACGTCTAAAACCATCTATAACAATAGGAATTACAATAGGTTTGAATGTTTTAATAATATGAGCTGTTCCTCTTCGTATTGGTTTAAAAGGTGTTGTTGTTCCTTGTGGAAATGTAATTACCCAACCATCATCGAGTGCAGTACCAATATTAGAAATATCAGACATTTTCACTTGTCTGTTTATATCTTTACCTTGACTTCTCCACGTTCTTTGAACTGATATAGAGCCTGTATATGCAAATATTTTTGGTAAAATTCCAGACTTCATTGTTTCAGAAGCAGCGATATAATAAATATTGAGTTTAGGATTCCAGATATAACCAACATTCTTAATAGTATCCACTCTTCCTTTCAATGCTGCATTAAACACATGAAACATCGCAGCAACATCAGCAAAATAAGTTTGATGATTGGCTACAAATAATACATTGTTATGAGGTAAATTTCTAATAATTTCTGAGCCTTCAATATGGAGGCTATTGAATCTACGATAGCGGCCATGAGATATAACACCAAAAATTCGGATAATCCATTTCTTAATAATTAAAATATGTCCAAAAGGATTTCTCTTAAAGAGTGCCATAGTAGGTTAAAATTATAGGGAATACAAACTTACAAAAAATTAAGGTTTATAAACCTTTAAACAAGTCTTTGATTTCACTTAGTATCATTGCTGTTGCTCCCCAAACTATATAATTGTTTAGTTTAAAGCAAGGTACATCAATATTAGGCATATACGAAGTATTCATATTTTTTATGGTGATGTTCTCATCATCCAATAAATCAGATAATTTCACTTCAATTACTGTTTCTACTTCATGATTGGTTGTAAAACTAGGCGTACCCTCAAGAATTCCTAAAAACGGTGTGACTAAAAAATTACTTGGCGGAATATATGCGTCTGTTAATTGTTTTATAATTTTGACATCTTCTATGTTGATGCCAACCTCTTCAAAGGCCTCACGTTTTGCTGTGTGTTGTTTATCGCTATCACTTGGTTCTACTTTTCCTCCAGGAAAACTTATTTGTGCCGAATGCGTACCGTTGTAACTTGCTCTGAGTGTGAGTAGAAAACGGGTTTCATTCTCAATATCTTTATAAAAGAGCGCTAAAACTGAGGCTTCTTTTGGCTTTGCGGCTTCAATTTTGTCTTTGGTGTATTTCAAGCGCATTTTTGGAGCCAACCGAAACTGTGACGCCAAACCGCCTAATGTTGCTGTATCAATAGTTTGTAATTGAGATGTAAACTCGCTAAATTTCATAGGATAAATCTACTACTATTTTATAAAACGATTTATGAATACTTATTAAAAGTTCTTGAGTTTAGTTTTTAAAAAAGGTATCTTCGCTAACTACAGATGCAATAAACAAAACTGATGTCAAAAGACAGTAAATTAAAATATTGGTTAAAAGTTTTATTAGAAATAATAACTGAATTTTTTGATAGTTCTCTTAAAGCCAATAGAAAAAGAACATGGCATCAGCACGTTGTGCCTTATGAGGAAGATTGGGCGGTGCGCCGTGAAGGTAATAAACGCATTACTTCAAAACACAGAAAACAATGTACGGCAATTAATAAAGCCAAGGCAATTGCTAGAAAACGGAAAGCTGATGTTATTATACATCGAGCAGACGGTACAATACGAGATCGTATCAATTATGATTGAGAAGGTACATTCAAAATAATTTTTTCGATAGCTAGTAGTTGAGGTATAAATTCATTAAAATTCATTGGATAAAACTATTGATTTCAAATTTTTCAAAAACTATCTTCACTAACAGACGATAAAGTTCATTTAAACGGAAATTTATCTTAACATTAGCGAAACTTAAAATTCACAACTCACCAACTCCCATCTTTCTGTTTTTTATTAGCAGCACATAGTTGTATAATTTCAGCAATCCATTTTTGACGAGTAACTTCTCTTTTTGCACTGTGTAACCAATACAAATAGCCTTTTCGATAAGAAGTTGCAAAGTTTTTATAATTCTCAAAGGCATTATGATTAGCATCAAAAACCTTTTGTAAATCTGTAGGAATTACTTCATTATCTATATCATTTAAGGAGTCCCAAGAACCGTTTGTTTGACCAATTTCAATAGATTTTAAACCAGCAGTATGTATTAAGTTATCTTTAACAAGTTGTTCAATATAGGTTTTGTTCAATTTGCTCCACACACTTTTTGGTTTGCGAGGCGTAAAATGTTGTTTGCGGCGTTCATTATCTAGTCTCTTAACAGTAGAGTCAATCCAACCATAACACAAGGCCACTTTTACGGCTTCTTCCCAACGCATACTTTGCGTATCAGAAGATACCCTGTAAAAAATTAAATAGATGCCTGAATAGTTTGTATGGTTTTCGTGCAGCCAAGTGCGCCATTCAACATCCGTAGGAAAATAGAGTAATGGCTTATCCATTTATGGTATGCGTTTAATTGAATGTATAATAATTGGCTTATTTAAAAACTGGTTCTTATTTTCTTGTGCTTGTATTTTTAAAACCACATCCATTCCTTGAGTTACTTTTCCAAAAGCGGCAAAACCTTGTCCGTCAGGATTTCGTTTCCCATTATAATCCAATTCTGGTTGATCGTTGATACAAATGAAAAAACTTTGCGTTGCACTATTTGGTTTGTCTCTAGCCATAGAAACCGTTCCGTTTAAATGCTTGATGCCAGTCTGTTTAGTAGTTTCAATATCTATAGGTTCAAACACATCATGTTCTCTAGTTTTTCCGCCTTGAATCACTTGAATTTTAATAGTTCTATCACTTTCATTTTCTGGAGTACACACTCTGAAAAACGAACTATTTTTATAGTAATTGGCATCTACATAGCGTAAAAAATTAGCAACCGTTTTAGGAGCTTCATCTTCATACAATTTCATGATGATGTCTCCTTCTGAAGTGCTAATTTCACATGTAATATATTCCTTCTTACAGCCTGTAAAAGCAATTAATAACGTAATAACTACTATGATATTTTTCATGATTTAGTTTTTTAAAGCATTTAATAATACTGTTGATGGATGCAATGAACCTTTTTTGGTTCCATCATGTATTTGTTGACGACAACTTGTTCCTGAAGCCACAATAATTGTATTTTCTTTGTAATTTCTAACTTTAGGGAACAAGGTGTCTTCGCCTATTTGCATACTCAAATCGTAATGTTCTTTTTTAAATCCAAACGAGCCAGCCAATCCACAGCATCCTGAATTAATTATGGTTACTGTATAGTTTTCAGGTATACTCATCATTTCAAAAGCAGGATTCATTCCAATTAATGCTTTTTGATGGCAATGACCATGAATTTTCACCTCTCTTTTTTCACTAGTAAAATTGGAAGAAGAAAGGACTTTATTTTTAATTTGTAGTTGTATAAACTCTTCTATTGTAAGGCAATTTTTTGCCAATTTTTTAGCATTTTTTTTATTATTTGCAACACGCAAATATTCATCTCTAAAAGTAAGAATAGGAGTGGGTTCAATTCCAATCAATGGAGTGTCTTCAGAAATGAGGTCTTTAAAAGTAGCGATATTTTTATTTGCTATTATTTTAAATTCGTCTAAAAAACCTTCAGTAATCAAACTTCTGCCACTTTCTAAATGTGATACCATTAAGACTTCAAAGCCTAATTTTGATAGTAATTGAATTGTGTCTATTCCTATTTTAACATCGTTGTAATTAGAAAATTCATCACAAAATAGATACACTTTTTTACTTGAATTATTTTTTTGATACTTCTCCGCATACCATTTTCTTAAGGTATATTTCCCCAACTTTGGTATATTTCGTTGCACTGCAAATCCCATTATTTTTTTAGTAATACGTTGTTGTAATATGAAGTTTGTAATTCTTGGGAATTTACTTCCAAGTTCATTGTATTTGGCATTAAAACCAAATAGTTTATCTCTGAACTTTGGTTTATTTTCTTTCTGGTATTGATATAAAAATTCAGCCTTTAAAGTTGCTACATCAACATTACTTGGGCATTCTGTAGCACAGGCTTTACAACTTAAACAAAGACTAAAAACTTCTTTTAACTCTCTGTTATTAAACTTGTTAGGTTTATCTGAATTGGTTAGAAATTCTCGCAAAGTATTCGCTCTTGCACGTGTTGTATCTTGTTCGTTTTTTGTTGCTCTATAACTTGGGCACATGGTTCCTCCAGCATTTACCGACTTTCTACAATCTCCAGATCCATTACATTTTTCGGTTGCTTTTAAAATGCCTTCAGAATCAGAAAAATCAAATAAAGTTTCAATTTTCGGCTCATCTCTATCTATAGTGTAACGCAAAGATTCATCCATTAATAAAGGGTCAATAATCTTCCCTTTATTAAAAACAGTATTTTTATCAAATGTCTTTTTGATACGCATTAAAAGTTGATAATTTTTATGACCAATCATCATAGGAATAAATTCTGAACGAACAATTCCATCTCCATGTTCGCCACTAAAAGAACCCTTGTATTTTTTAACCAATTTGGCAGTTTCAGTTGTTATTTTTCTGAATAAAACAACATCTTCCTTTTTTTTGAGATTTAAAATAGGTCTTAAATGAATTTCTCCTGCTCCTGCATGTGCATAATAGACTGCTTTTTGACCAAACTCATCCATCATTTTGGTAAATTCTTTGATGTAATTTGGTAAGTCTGAAAGTTCTACTGCTGTATCTTCAATACATGCAACTGCTTTTTTATCACCTATCATATTTCCCAGTAATCCTAAACCTGCTTTTCGTAAAGAAAATGCTTTATCAATGTCATTTCCAGTCAATTTTGGAAATGCATATCCGAAGTTATTCTGCTGCAAGTCTTTAATTAAAGTATCTGCAAAGATTGTTGCTTCTTCTATGGTATCTGCCGAAACTTCTAACATTAATATTGCTTCAGGATCACTATTGATAAAAAATCTATTATGTAGGTGCTCGCGATTATTTTTAGTACAATCTAGGATGGTTTTATCCATTAATTCACACATAAATAAATTATGCTTCATAGCAATTATAACAGCTTCCATACTTTCTTGGACAGAGTTGAAATGAGCAGCAACGAGAACATTTTCTTTTGGTGGAAGGGGATCTAATTTTAATGTAATTTCTGTTGTGAAAGCCAATGTACCTTCACTACCACAAAGCAGTTTTGATAGATTGATGGTTGGTTTATTTCCTCCAAATAAATCAGACGTTAGTAGGCTGTCAATTGCATAACCAGTATTTCTTCTATGAATTGATTTTTTAGGAAATTCATTGTGTATTTCTAATTGATTTTCTGGATTAGAAAGTTCATCATAAATTGTTTTATAAATTGTTCCTTCTAATGTGTTTAATTCTGTTTTTTCAATGAACTCATTTGAATTAATATTTGAAAATTCAACTTCCGAAGCATCAGAAAGTAGTGTTTTTAAACTACTAATTTTATCTCTCGTGACTCCAAACTGAATAGATGTAGTTCCTGAGGAATTATTACCAACCATTCCGCCAATCATACAACGATTTGATGTTGAAGTGTTTGGTCCGAAAAATAAGCCAAAAGGTTTTAAGTAATGATTTAAATCATCTCGAATTATTCCTGGTTCAACAGTAATGGTTTGTTGCTCTTGGTCAAATGAAATAATTTTATTAAAATGTTTAGAAATATCTACAATGATCCCATCGCCAACACACTGACCTGCAAGAGAAGTTCCAGCAGCTCTTGGAATGAGCGTTGTATTGTTTTCTTTTGCAAAATGAATGATTGCTTGTAAATCTTGAATAGATTCAGGGATGGCAACTGCTAGCGGCTTTTTTCTATATACAGATGCGTCAGTTGCATACATACTTTTATGCAGTTCATCATAAAAAAGAGAGCCTTCTAAAGTTATCGATAATGATTTTAATTGTTGATGGGTTGGCATTGTATAAAGTTAATTAACTTTTTTAAATACAATTTTTTTATTGCTTCTATTTACTTTGCAAAAATAAAAAGGCGGGCAAATCAAAGTTGTTGTTATTCCTGCTGTAAATAAGGTGATATCTAATGTGTTTTTATTAGTGCTATCATTTGTGATGTCAATTTTATTCATACTAACTTCTTTGATCTCTTCAAACTCATTTTCTTAACAACGCTTTTTGAGAATTACAACACAAAATCATTATCGAAAAAACAAATAATATTATTTTCATAATTTATGACACTTGCTCACCATTTTTTATAGGTTGTTTTGAAACTTGTAGAAGTGAAACTTCATCTCCTTTTTGCACTCCCAATATAAGGCATTCACTTTTGAAACTCGCTATTTTCTTCGCTTCAAAATTAATAATAGCAGTTACCTGTTTGCCAACCAATTGATCTTTAGAATAGAGTTTTTTTATTTGAGCGCTAGATTTTTTAATTCCCAATTCTCCAAAATCAATTGTTAATTGAAAAGCAGGTTTATGTGCTTTCGGAAAATCATTTACTTCAATAATTGTCCCAATTCTAACATCTACTTTGGTAAAATCCTCAAAATTTATAGTTGGTTTTATGTTATTCATTAATTACAATAAATTCTGTTCTTCTGTTCTTCTGATGCTCTGATTCAGAACATTTAACACCATTAGAACATTTATTTTTTAGTCTAGTTTCACCATATCCACGTCCAAATATTCTACTTTCGTCAATTCCTTGAGAAATGATATAAGCGATAGAAGCACTTGCTCTTTCTTGTGATAACCTCATATTGTAGTCATCTGGAGCACGACTATCTGTATGAGAACTCAGTTCAACTTTAATTTCAGGATATCTCTTCATTATAGCAACAACCTTATTTAACTCTCTAGCAGCATCTTCTCTAACTTTAGATTCGTTTAAGTTAAAGTAAATAGGTTTTGTTTTTATCATAGTAATATTTCTATATGTAGTAAACTCATTACTTTCATCTATTTGTATGTCTAGATAATTTTCTTCATTTACTTTATCTGAAGTATTAAAACTCTTAGTTTTTGACTTATAGTTTTTAGCACTAGCAATTATTTTATAATCAACCTTGCAATCTAATTTTTGACTAAAATTGAAAAGACCACTGATTTTAGATTTTGTTTTTCCAATAAGTTTATTATTACTGAATAATGATAATTCAACATCAATAAGAGGAATATTTGTTGTTTTACTTCTCACAACTCCAGCAACTGTTTGTTCACAAATTAAAGGCTCTATATTTAAGGTTATATTTAGATTCTCTTCATCAGTACTTGAAGTTGTAAATGTTTTACTTGTTGTTGAATAAATAGCCTTTGTAGCATTTAAAATATAAGCAGTTTCACATTTAGTTTTAAAACTAAAAGCGCCATCTTCTTTGGTTACAAGGACATCTAATAATTTTCCTTCACTAAATAGTTCAACAGTTGTATTAGGAATAATTTGAATTCCTTTTTGATTCTTAACGACACCAGAGACTATCTGATCACAAACAATCGGATCTATTGTAAAAGAATAAATATCTGCATTTCCTTTTCCTTCTTTAGAAGATGAAAAATACCCAACACTCTTCTCAGGGCTAATTACGAAAGCAAAATCGTCATATTCACTATTTAATGGATCTATATTTTGAGGAGTAGTATATAATCCATTAGTAACTTGACTGCTAAAAATATCTAGAAAACCACCACCTCCATGACCATCAGATGAAAAGTAGAAAGTATTATTTGTACTTAAAAACGGAAATAATTCATTATACTTAGTATTTATTTTATCTCCTAAATTTATAGTTTCACCAAAGGTTCCATCATTATTAATAGCAACTTTGTAGATGTCATCTTTTCCAAATCCTCCATCCATATCAGAAACAAAATATAGTGTTTTCCCATTAGGACTTAATTCAGGATGTCTTACAGAATAATTTTTACTATTAAAAGAAACGGCTTCAATATTTGTTGCAATTCCAGCATCATCAATATTTGCCTTGTAAATGTTCAGGATATATTTTTTTAATGTATTCCGTTTAAATTGGTTTAAGTAATCGTCTTTAATATAATTGTTTAGCGTAAAATAAATAGTTTTTCCATCTGGAGTGAAAGTAATATCAGATTCATGATAAATATTGTATTTTTCTAATGAAAATTTACCTCCAAGAATTATTTGGCCATCATTTCCTATCAGGCCTTTGTAAAATTCTAAGTATTTCATTCTATTATTACTTCTATTTTCCCTGTCCATCTCTTTATCTTTCTTTGAAGAAGCAAAAAGGATCATGTCTGTTTTATAAAATGAAACACCAAACTCTGCAAGTTCTGTATTTATATCAAGGTTTTGAATATTGTTGAACCTTTCAGGGTCTTGAGCACTCAATTTTGTTGTAAAAATGAGTAGCAGTATTAGAAGTAAATTGTTTTTCACGTTAAATAAATTTAAACAATTATTTTTTTGAAGTTAATTTTTTTATTACCCAAGCTGGACCAATTAATAAGAATTGTAAATCTTTTAGAAACGAAGGTTTTTGACCTTCAATTTTATGTCCATAAAATTGTCCAATCCATGCAACTACAAAAATAACTAAAGAGGAGTAAAATAAAGGTAAATTTTGTCCTAAATAATAATTACCAACAATACATGATATTGAGAAGATTAGCATTTTAAAAAACATTGATATAGAAAGGCGCAAATAAAAGACAAGTAATATTGCTAATAAAATACTCGCCCAATTTTCTACAAGTGGATTATTCAAATTAAATATACTTGAAATAAAATGTGATGGAACACTCATGAATAGTCCAACAATACTAAAAAAAATTGCAGGAACACATATATAATGAATCTGTTGATTTGTTTCATTCTGATGGCTTACAGCATATTCATCAAACCACTGATTTAATGTTTTCATATATTTAATTTTATTGTTTTTTAACGGTCACATACCGTTCGCTATTAATCATTCCTGCGGATGATAAAATTTTAACATGCTCGTTCATATTTTGTATTTTTGAAGTTATAAACATACAAAATTATCCACAAAATGTCTAGAACTCCATCAAATATGATTCCTTTAGGTACAATTGCACCTGATTTTACATTATATGATACGGTTACCTCTAAAAAAATTTCATTGGAATATTTATACGGGATCAATGCTACCGTTATATTTTTTATATGCAATCATTGCCCATTCGTAATCCATGTAAACAATGAATTAGTTAAAATTGCTAATAAATATAGTTATAGAGGAATCTCATTTATTGGAATCTCTTCTAATGATGTTGTAAATTACCCTCAAGACTCTCCAGAATTGATGAAGGAGGTTGCTGAAGAACTAAAATATCCATTTCCATATTTATATGATGAAACTCAAGAAGTGGCTAAATTATATGCTGCCGCTTGTACACCCGATTTTTATGTTTTTGATGCTAATTTGAAATTAAATTATAGAGGACAATTAGATGATTCTAGACCTGGAAATGGTTTGGAAGTGAGCGGAAAAGATTTGCGTAATGCCTTAGAGTGTATTTTAAATAATGAGAAGAATACTAGCGTTCAAAAACCAAGTATTGGGTGCAATATAAAATGGAGGAAATAATCATAAAGTTAATTGCCAAAATGCAACATCGTACCATTGGTCAAATTTTCGACAAACTTCTTTAAAATGCGCCACTTTTTCGAAACCAAAATTTTCATAAAGTTTAGATGTAATTGTATTTATTTTCCCTTCAAATGATTCAATACTCAATGGTTCACAATCAAATGTTTTGGAAGTATTTTTGACATAATAATTATAGATATTTACAAGTTCTTTAGCGTCTTCTATTTTAGCATTTCGAATCATTTATTTCCATTTTTTTTGAATTAATAACTGATTGATGTGCTCATAATGATGCTCACAATGCCAAGCATAAATACCAATATTTTCTTTGAGTGTTACTTTTTCATTTCCATTTGGATGAATAAAATAGTTCTCTAAATCTACAGAGGTTAAACTTCTTAGTAGGTATACCCATTTTGCATGTAAAGCAGTTAAATTATTTAAGGATAATTTAATAGGCGCAGATTTACTATCAAACAATTCAGCCCAACGGTCTTCATGATATGCCTTTATTATAGGGTTATTCTCAGTCAAAGTCCATTTAAAACGTGTGTAACTATTATGATGACTATCAGATAAATGATGTATGACTTGACGAATTGTCCAGCCATCTTTAAGGTATGTAGTATCTAACTGTTCTTGTGAAAGAGATTGAACAAGTTTTGTTAGTTTTTTAGGATGCTGTTCAATAATAGAAATCCAATCTTTTATAATTGTTCCTGTAATTAGTTCTGGATTTTGTGGTTTTCCAATTGGATATTTTAAATTGCCTGACATTTATTTTTTTTCGTATTTTTTCACAAAATCTTTTGCTCTTCTGTTACCAGAATCTATTTCAATAGCGTTTTTATAATTTTCCACAGCGTTTATTGTATCACCGTTTTTAAAGTATGCTTCAGCAAGACTGTCATAAACATTATCACTCTCTGGATATAATACCGCGTTAATTTTAAAAATAGCAATTGCATCAGCATAGTTTTTTATTCTTAATTCTCTATAGCCTAATGAGTTGAAATTTGTTTCGGAAATATAAGTATTAGTAGAATCATTTTTTTTAATTGCTAAATAGCCTTCAAGAGCCTTGGCAAATTCTTTATTTTTTAAATAGACACTTGGAATTTCTTCAGTATCATTCAGTTTTCTATAATCAAAATTCACCTTTTCGTTTTTATCCTTTGGAATAAGACATATATATTGTTTTTGATCTTTTGGATTTGTTAAAAACTGTATTTTCTGATTCATTTCTTTGACAAAATATTTATTATCTCCAAGATGCATTGGAGTAATTCTTTCTGCACCACGCCATTTTATAAATAAATTTTCATCTTCAAAATACACCTCTATAGTTTCGTCTGGATTAAAAAGATATCTACCTGTTGTTTGGTTTATAAATTCTGGACTAACTGTTTTGCCAGAGCAACTAATTAAGAGAAAAGCGATTAAAACGAGAGTAAATTTTTTGAAATTCATTTTACAAATAATTTATATTAACAAAAGTACTAAAAGTTGGCATAAAAAAACGCCTCATATATATGAGACGTTTTAAATAAAATTTTGTTTCAAAAAAATATAAATTATTTTACATTTACTAATTCAACATCAAAAATTAATGGAGCATCTGGAGGAATAACGCTACCTGCTCCTTGACTTCCATAAGCCAATTCTGAAGGGATTACAAAGCGTGCTTTGTCTCCAACTTTTAATAATTGAATTCCTTCATCCCAACCAGAAATTACTTGTCCTAAGCCAACATTGAAATCAATAGGTTGTTTACGCTTATATGATGAATCGAATACAGTTCCGTCTAATAATTGACCTTTATAGTGAACAGAAACCATATCTCCTTTATTAGCTTGTTTTCCATTACCACTTTGTAATATTTTATAACGTAATCCGCTATTTGTTTTATCAAAACCAGCAGCTTCTTTATCTAGTATTTCATCTTGTGCTTTAATTGAATCAGCAATTCTTGCTTCTCTAGACCCTTCAAAAGATCTAAATGCTTCAATTGCATTAAATTTTTCGGCAGCATCACCAACTCTTACTATTTCTATAGAATCTAAAGTGTCTCCTTGTGAAACTAGATCAACAATTTCTTGTCCTTCAACAACATTTCCAAAAACAGTATGCTTGTTATCTAACCAATCTGTTGGTACATGTGTAATAAAAAACTGACTTCCATTTGTTGCTGGTCCAGAATTAGCCATAGATAAGATTCCTGGTCTATCATGTTTTAAATCTGGATGAAATTCATCATCAAAACTATATCCAGGATTTCCAGTTCCTGTTCCTTGAGGACAACCTCCTTGAACCATAAAATCTGGAATAACTCTGTGAAATTTCAAACCGTTATAATATGGTGTTCCTTGAGGCTTTACTTCATTTTCTAGGTTTCCTTCTGCAAGTGCAACAAAGTTTCCAACCGTTCCTGGAGCTTTTTCAAACTCTAAATTTACTAAAATTTCACCTTTTGTAGTGTTAAATTTAGCGTAGATTCCGTTATTCATTTTCTATCTTTTTTATTGAGTGTGCAAAGATAGTATTTTGATGTACATCAAAAAATTAATGTGTGATATAATAATAGAATTTACCAAACACTAAACCTAATTGATAAATAGATGTTATTGTGAAAATAAATAAGCCAGTATATATAAGTAATTTCTGATCTTTACTTAAGTCTTTAATTTGAGAATTTAATTTGCCAGTTGTTATTTTCATGTTAGTCAATTTATTATTTATCTAATTGCTCCAACTCTTTATAGTTTCTCTTTAACCTTCTTAATAATATACCATAGATGATTCTATAAATAAGAAGTATAAGTCCTATAAATAACAACATGAATACTATAAGAATGATTAGTAAAGTAGAATCAGGAAATTCTTCGGGTATTCTCCCTTGAAGTTTATATGCAGCCGTATTCTCAGAACTAGAAAATATTTTATCAATGAACATTGCTGATGATAAAGCCATGAAGCCTAGGTTAAAGTATATGTAATATTTTACGGTTTTTCTAGTATTTAAGATACTCTTCATTAGTGTTTTAGCATCAGTATTTACATTTATTTTTTTATAATTTTTATAAAATAAATAAATAAATATAATCATAATCAAATATGAAATGATGCCAACAATTAATAGCATATTCTTCATCCCCATTTGAACATAAAAATCCAGATACTTGTCTTTTTCAATTAGTAAGTTTAAAACAATAATAACTGAAAATTCAACAATGCTTATATAAAATATCCATTTTACATAAGATGCTGATTTTGAATGGAGCATCTTATAAATATCATTAGTTGATACTTTATGTTTAGTATAGTCTTGGGTTTTCCAAGCACCTTTTAATTTATCTAATTCATCCATAATTACGGATTTAATATTGTTTTTAGTTTTCCTTTAATTCTATTCACTTTTACGCGCGCATTTACTTCAGTTATACCCATCGTTTCTGCAATTTCTTTATAAGGTTTATCTTCTAGATATAATAAAATTAATGCCTTTTCAATATCACTTAATTGATGAATGGCTTTATATAAAAGCTTCATTTGATCATCTAATTCACTATCGTATTCTTTAGATTCAAGTTTGTAATGAAAATCTGAAATATCATTCGTTTGAATTTGTCTCTTAGACTTTCTATACAGTGTTATAGCAGTATTTAAAGCAACTCGATACATCCAAGTACTAAACTTAGCATCACCACGAAACTTAGGGTATGCTTTCCAAAGTTGAATAGTCACTTCTTGAAACAAATCTTTATGAGCATCAGAATTATTTGTGTATACTCGACACACCTTATGAATAATATTCTGGTGTTCATCTAGTTGGCTTACAAATTGTTTTTCTAATTGCTGCGTCAATTCCTAAAGTTGATTTATATATAAGTAGTAAAAATATATATATTGTTACATAAAAAGAAGGATATGTTTTTCTATTTAATAGGAGCGATATTTTTTAAGATCAAATTTTGATATATTTTTGGAAGATCAGAGCCTCCAATTTTTAGTTTTACGAATTTTATATCGGTGTTAATTTCTTTATTATAGCCTAAAAAATCTGGAACTTCTGACTGTACGAGAATTCGAAGATAGCGAGCTTCAGTATTTTCTGGATTACTCAGAATAAACGATTCAAGTATTTTTTTCCCTTTATTAAAATGCTTCAATTTTTTAGGTGGCCAAAAAGAGTACTTGGCACTTTGCATTATAGCAGATGCAACGTAAGGGATTGTTAATTCACATTCTGAATTAGTATAATTTTCAATAAAAGTGTTTAGTTTTTCTTTAGAATTAATAGTGTGAAAATCACGTCTAACATCTTGTATATTATGGCAATTGTTCTGAATAAAAAAAAGAGAAATAATAATAAACAATAATTTCATAAAGTATTAATTTATCCGTTCAATCCAGATTTATAAGTTTCTAGACAGCGAGCTCTAGCGAACTTATGCTCCACTATGGGCATTGGGTATGTTAGTTCCTGAAAATCAGGCACCCATTTTTTTATATACTTTAGGTCTTTATCAAACTTTTTAACTTGTTCAGTTGGATTAAAAATTCTAAAGTATGGTGCTGAATCACAGCCTGTTCCTGATGACCATTGCCAGTTTCCAACGTTTTGTGCTAAATCAAAGTCTAATAATTTTTTTGCAAAATAGGCTTCTCCCCATTTCCAGTCTATCAATAAATGCTTACATAGAAAACTCGCAGTAATCATTCGCACACGATTGTGCATATATCCCGTTTCGTTCAATTCATTCATTCCTGCATCTACTATAGGATAACCAGTTTTCCCATTACACCAAGCCTCAAATTCCGATTCATTATTTCGCCATTTAATAGTATTGTATTTTGGTTTAAAATTGAATTGAGCAGATTTTGGAAAATGCCATAGTATTTGAATAAAGAATTCTCTCCAAATAAGTTCTTTAACAAAAGTAGGGTCTTCTGCTTTTAGAGCATTTTTCACACACTTACGTATACTTATCGCTCCAAATCTTAAATGTGGACTTAGTTTTGACGTTTTATTTATAGCCGGAAAATTTCGTGTAGCATTATAATTTTCTATCAATGAATTTGTTGTATCAAACGGTACAACTTTTATTGTAGATTCTGTAAACCCGATTTCGGATAGTGATGGAAAAGTAAAGTTTTGTTTAATAAGTTTGTCTAATAGATTTTCTGATTCACATTCTCTTAGTTGAGAATCTTTGAGTGTAGAAAGCCATTTTTTTGAATATGGAGTATACACTTTATAAGCAGTTGTATCTTGTTTTACTATTTCGTCAGTTTCAAAAATCACATGATCTTTAAAAGTCTTGAATTCTATATGATTACTCTCTAATAACTCTTCAATCTTTTCATCTCTTATTTTAGCATAGGGCTCATAATCTCTATTGGTATAAATACTTTTAACATCATATTGTTTTATGAGTTTAGCGAAAATTTCTATTGGATTTCCTCTTTTAATGAGAAGTGATGAATCGAATTTTTTTAAGGATTCGTTTATGCCATTTAATAGTGAATATATAAACGTAATCCTCGAATCATCTTTTTCAAGTTCATCAATAATTTCTGTATCGAAAATAAAAAGGGGAAGTACGTTGTTCTTAGAATTTAGCGCATTAAAAAATGCAGTATTATCTTCAATCCTTAAATCTCTTCTAAACCAAAAAAGAGTTACTTTACTGTTTTCCATTTATTCTTAAACATTTCAATTAATAGGATGCTCATAAACAACATGTTGAAAGCGTATCCAATATCTTCTATCGGTATCGTAGCAATTCTTATGCCTAGATTTTCTGCATTATTATACCATACAACTTGGCCTTCAATAAAACTTCCTGTTAAAATTCCATTAACAATAAAAAAAGGAATAAGGATGATCATAAAAGTGATGTAGAATATTGACAATTGTTTATTGTCAGTAAACAAACTATAAGATAAAATAAGGCTCAATAATAGATAATTATAAAACGTATAGGCTTTATCATAATTAAAAACCAGCGTAATTATAAGAAGTATAATAAGGGCTATTGTAATAATTTTAGTTGTTGGCTTTGACAATTTTTTATTAGGTAAAAAATACTGAAACGCATAGTGTATAAAGATACTTGCATATGGAATGCAAATAAAGAAAAGCCATTCTTCTAGAGGTAAATTTAGAATATCAAACCCTATTAAATAAGTAGGATTAAATCCCCAAACTCCTTGATTAGTAAAAATAATATCCCAAATAATAAAAAAAGCCGCAACAATAGAGATTGATAAAAAAACTTCTTTCCACCACTGAATAAACCTCATTTTTTTTTCAAAACTATACAGAAGAGGTATACTTAGCGATGCAATATTTAAGATTAAGTATAGTGACATTTAAATTTTAAAATATTTAAAAGGAACGAATAGCATTCCAAAACATTCTCCATTTTCTTTGCCTAGATGCTTATGATGTACTTTATGCGCTTTTCTCAATCCAATTAAATATTTACTGCTTGTTTTTTTAAACCATTTAAAACGTTGATGTATCAAGACATCATGAACTAGAAAATAAGCGGTCCCATAAAATAATATTCCTAGTCCAATAAAAAACAGATAATTTAAGCCTCCTTGAAAACCAAAATAAAATAATAAGATGCTTGGAATGGCAAAGATGACAAAGAAAATATCATTTTTTTCAAAGGTATCAGGATATTTTGGCTGATGATGATCTCCATGGAAATACCACATAAATTTATGCATTACATATTTGTGCGTTAGCCAAGTAACACCTTCCATTATTGAGAAAGTAACTATTGTTATGAGGGTAAATTGTAGCATATAAACTCTAAATTAATTTGGCTTTGTAAGTTACAAAAGATTTTATGAGTAAAAGTATTTTGAATGTATTAGAAATTCTAATTCTAGTTTTTATAATTTCTTCTGCAGGAGTTCGTTTTAATTTTTTTAACAATGATAAGTAATAAATATATGCCGTATAAACTCCAAATTTAGCATCTTTAGGCAGCTTTTTTATTCCGATAAGGGCATTTTTAAAATCTTCTTCAATTTCTTGAATAATCATTTTTTTAGATTCGTTATTTAGGTTTTTTACATCGATATTTGGAAAATAACTTCTATTTAATTCTTCGTAATCATCTTTTAAATCTCTAAGAAAATTTACTTTTTGAAAAGCAGAACCTAACTTCATTGCTGATTCTTTTAAGGAATCATATTTTTCTTGATTACCTTTAACAAATACCTTTAGGCACATTAAACCAACTACATCAGCAGAACCATAAATATATTCATTATATTCGGTATCAGTATATTCACTTTTCTTTAAATCTAATTTCATGCTAGTTAAAAAAGCCTGAATTAAATCATTATCAATCTCATACTCTTTTACAGTGTGCTGAAATGAATTTAAGATGGGATTTAGACTTATTCTAGATTCTAATGCCCTATAGTAATCTTTTTCAAAATCATTAATTAATGCCTCTTTATCATACTCATGGAAAGAGTCAACGATTTCATCAGAAAATCTAACAAATCCATAAATGCTATAAATTGCATTCCTTATAGATTTATCAAGCATTTTTACTGCTAATGAGAATGAAGTGCTATAATGTTTTGTAACAATCTTACTGCACTTTATTGAAACTTCATCAAACGCTTTTTTCATTTAATTAATTTTTGTTAAATTGTTTTTCAATTAAATCAGCTGCAATTTTTCCTGATATTAATGCAGGTGGAACCCCAGGTCCAGGAACTGTTAATTGACCTGTAAAAAACAAGTTTTTAACTTTTTTACTCCTTATTTTTGGTCTTAAAAAAGCAGTTTGTGTTAATATATTTGCCAATCCGTATGCATTGCCTTTATAAGAGTTGTAATCATTCACAAAGTCATTTACGCAGTAGGATTCTTTAAATAGAATATGTTTTTTTATGTTTTGATTTGTTAATTTTTCAAAACGATCAATAATTTGATTAAAATATTTTTCTCTTATTTCAGGAGTATCTTTAATTCCTGGGGCAATAGGAATTAAAAACACACAGGATTCATTTCCTTGAGGTGCAAAAGAATCATCAGTTAAACTAGGGAAACTACCATAGAAAAGTGGTTTTTCAGGCCATTTTGGATTGTCATAAATATCCTTAGCGTGTGTGTCGAAACTCGTATCAAAAAAGAGGGTGTGATGAGAAACATTGTTTACCTTCTTATCTATCCCAATGTAAAAAAGGAGAGAAGAAGGAGCAAAGGTTTTTTTATCCCAATATTTTTCTGAATATTGGCGGTATTTTACATCCAATAAACTCTCAGAATGATGATAGTCAGCACCACTTAAAACAATATCGGCCTTTAAGAACTTATAATCACATGTAACTCCAATTACTTTAGAATTCTCAACATTTATTTTAGACACACTTTTATTAGCTTCAATTTTCACACCCAGACTTATTGCTAGACTAGCCATTGCTTTTACAACTTCAAACATTCCACCTTTAGGATGCCAAGTTCCCATACCGAAATCAGCATAGTTCATAAAATTATAAAAAGAGGGAGTATCACTTGGTTTAGCACCTAGAAATAAAACAGGAAACTCAAGAATTTGAATTAATTTTTGACTTTTTATTTTTTTTCTAACATTAGAACTAATACTTGAGAAAAATTGAGAGACTCTAGCAATAGTTACTGGAGTTATTAATTCAGTTATTGAAACTCCAGGTTTATATACAAGATCTTTAATGGCAACATTGTAGTTAGACTTTGCAGATTTTAAAAACTCTCTTAAAATTTTAGCACTACCTTTTTCTTCGTTTTCGAAAATAGTATATATATCCTCTAAGTTATCTGGAATTGTAATCGCATCATTTTTGTCAAAAACTACTTTATAGGCTGGGCTTAACTTTTGTAAATCATAAAAATCAGAAGGTTTTTTATCAAAATCGTTAAAAAAACGCTCAAAAACATCTGGCATCCAATACCAACTTGGACCAATATCAAACTTGAAACCGTCTTTTTTTAACACTCTTGCTCTACCACCTATAGTCTTATTTTTTTCTAGTATTGTTACGTCATAGCCTTTCTTTGCTAGATAGCATGATGCTGCAAGCGATGAAAATCCGGAGCCAATTATTATAATATTTTTTTTCATATTTTGTCTAACAAATATACAAAAAACTTAGACAAAAAAAACATTCTTTTTATTTTTTCCCAAAAATTTTAATCAAAATTAAATTTCTCACAATTCATCATTCATAAATGACAGTTCGGGGTGAAATAATTTTGTGCACAAAGGAATTAGATGACTTTTGTCCTGTAATTAATAACTAAATATTTATAAACTAATAATTATGATAAGAGTAGTATTAGTAATAGTGATGATTCTGGGATCTTATATAGGTTTCTCACAGCCATCAGAAAAAAAAGAAATCATGCCAGTTTCTGTTATAGTAAATGACATTATGAGTTCAGATGGAATATTTTATGTTTCACTGTATAATTCAGATGAGGGATTGAGAACAAGAACTCCAATTAAGAGTAAATCTTTAAAGATAGTTAGAGATTCAAAAGTTGCAACTTTCGAAAATGTTTCTAAAGGAGAATATACTGTTGGTTGTTTTCAAAATGAATATCAACTAATGGATTTTTTTGAAAGCGGAATGCCAAAAGAAAATTATGGACTGTAAAACAGCCTTGTTTATTATGGGGCATCAACATTTGATGAGGCAAAATTCGAAGTGTCAGTTACAAACCTTACATTTGAAATAAAACTATTTTAACTAATTTTAGTAATTAAATTACACAAATGAATTCAATCATAAAAAACATCTTAATTCTCTTTTTTATAGGTACAATAATATTCGTTATAGGAAATATATTTTATGGAGGATTCCAATTTGATAGCCTTAATGACTTCTTAATTGAATTTGGGTTCAATCAATTATATTCCTTTGTGATTGGAATATCAAACTTGGTTTTTTTTAATTATCTAAATAATAGAGAATGGAAAGATAATGAAAGTGTTAAACGAATAATCATAGGTATGGTAGGATCGGTAATTATTTCTTTAATTGCCTTGTTTTTTCTTAAAATGTTTCAATCAGTTGTCTATTTCGGAGGCTCCTATAATGATTTCATTGCCAATGAAAGTTACCGTAATTACACTTTTGGATTATGGATTACTTTAACAATTGTAATAGTGTTTCATGCAGTTTATTTTTTCAAAAAAAATCAAGAAAATAAAGTAAAGGAATCTCAAATAGTTGCTAAAAATCAGACAGCAAAATTTGAATCACTTAAAAATCAATTAGATCCACACTTTTTATTCAATAGTTTAAATGTATTGACTTCTTTGATTAGCGAAAATCCTAATCAAGCAGAAAAATTTACTACCAAATTATCTAAAGTTTATAGATATGTATTGGAACAAAAAGACAAAGATTTAATTCCTCTTGCAGAAGAATTGAAATTTGCCAATTCGTATATGGAATTATTAAAAATGAGGTTTGAAGACGGAATCAATTTTAATATTACAGAAACGTTAAGCAATCCTGAATTAAAAATAGTTCCGTTATCGTTACAATTACTTTTAGAAAACGCAGTAAAGCACAATGTGATAACATCAAGGAGTCCATTAGAAATCAATATTTATGAAGATAAAGGATATTTAATAGTAGAAAACAATATCAATTTAAAACAGTCACTTGAAAAGAGTACTAAAGTTGGATTGAAAAACATAAATCAACGTTATAGTTTAATCTCCAAAGAGAAGGTTGTAATAACAGATAGCAATAATATTTTCAGGGTAAAATTACCTTTATTAACACAAAAAATTAAAATAATGAGAACAGATTATATAAATGACAGTAGTAGATACATAAGAGCAAAAGAAAGAGTTGATGAATTAAAGGAGTTTTATGGGAGTTTACTATCCTATGTGATCGTAATGCCATTTTTAATCTACATTAATTATAGAACTTCTTGGAACTTTCAATGGTTTTGGTTTCCAATGTTTGGTTGGGGATTAGGTTTGGTTATTCAAAGTTTTAAAGCGTTTGGATACGGATCAAATTGGGAAGAGCGTAAGATTAGAGAGATCATGGAGAATGATAATAATTTATAAAGTTGATAAAAATGAGAACAGATAATAATATTGATAATACGTATGACAAAGCAAAAAAACGTGTAAAAAAGTTAAAAGATTTATATTCTCACATTTTGGTTTATATCGTTTTAATACCTTTTTGGATATGTATAAATTATAAAACGTATTGGGAGTTTAAATGGTTTTGGATTCCTGTAATAATAATGGGAATTAGCATTGTAATTCATGCTTTTATAGTGTTTAGATATAATAACGATTGGGAAGAGCGTAAACTGAGGGAGTTTATGGAAAATGACAATTTTTAAAAGTAAGAAAATGGAAAGCGAATATATAGATGAGAAGCATTATTTAAAAGCTCAGAAAAGAGTAAAAGCGATAAAAGGATTTTATTGGCATTTATTTTGGTATTTAATTGTAAACATAATATGGTTTATAGTTGTAATGAATTTAAATTCAGAAGAAAGTTTTTTCCAATATGGATTTTGGGGAAAGGGGTTTGGACTTATTGCTAATGTATTATTTTGGGGAATAGGTGTATTTGCACATTGGTTTTTAGTTTTTGGGAAGCATCTTACTTTTTCTAAAAGTTGGGAAGAACGAAAAATTAAAGAATTGAGAGATAAAGATAATTTTTAAAAAACAAGAAAATGGAAAACGAATATATAGAAGAGAAAAAATATTTAAGAGCACAAAAGAAAATAAAAGAAATCAAAGGTTTTTATTGGCATTTATTTTGGTATTTAGCAGTAAATATATTTATTTGGGGGTCAATTTTTATTAACTTAGATGTAGATGAAAGTTTCTTTCAATACGGACACTTTTTCACAGCATTCTTTTGGGGAATTGGTTTGTTCTTTCATTGGTTAGGAGTTTTTGGAAAAAATATTGCTTTTACCAAAGACTGGGAAGATAGAAAGATTAAAGAGTATATGGATAAAGACAAATTTGATTATTAATAGATTATGAACGTAATTATTATTGAAGATGAAAAGCCTTCAGCAAGAAGGTTGCAAAGAATGCTTGCAGAAATTAATATTGAGGCTCTTGCCATGTTACATTCAGTGGAAGAATCTGTAAATTGGTTTAAGACTAATGAGCATCCAGATTTAATCTTATTAGATATTCAATTATCAGACGGATTATCATTTGAAATCTTTGAGCAAGTAGCCGTGAAGAGTGCAATTATTTTCACTACTGCTTATGATGAGTATGCACTTAAAGCATTTAAATTAAACAGTATTGACTATTTGTTGAAGCCTATTGATGATGAAGAATTGGAGAATGCAATAGATAAATTTAAAATAAATAAGCAGAGTTCTAGTAATGTTCAGTTGAATATAGAACAGATTCAAAAGTTGCTTGTAAATCCTTTAGATAGAGATTTTAAAGAACGATTTACCGTGAAAATTGGTCAGCATTTAAAAATTATTCCTATTGAGGATATTGAATGTTTTTATAGCGAAAATAAGGGAACCTATATTTTTACTTCAGATAAAAGAGAGTATTTGATTGATATGACTTTAGAGCAATTAGATACAATGTTGAATCCAACAAAATTCTTCAGAGTAAGTCGTAAGTTTTTTGTCAATATTAATCAAATTAAAGACATCATTTCTTATACTAATAGTAGACTGAAAATTATTCTAAATAACTTCTCTGAGCATGAAATTATAGTTAGTAGGGAAAAGGTAAAAGATTTTAAAAATTGGATTGGATAATTGCAGTCGTATAAACTACTTAATAATCAATAAATTAATCTTGTTAATTTGTCTTTAAAACCCTACATTTGCACTCCTTTTAACGAGAGCAGATCTGGAAGGGTGCAAAGATAAAATTTATATAAACATCTCTTAGTGTGATTATCGTTTAACGATCTGAATTACAGTAAGATACAATTTAAATATTGACATATGTCAAAATTACAAGAAAAAATCGACCTTTATACAAGTGAGGTTGAAAAGTTAGGTTTAGGTTTAAATGCTGAATTATTAGCAGCCGTAACCAAAGGATTAGGTCCATCAATTTATAAAGTTGATGCTGAAAAAGTTTCAAGTTCTGATAAAAAAGAATTAGAAACAGTTAAGAAAAACTTTTTAGTAAAAAAGTTAGGCTTAGAAGACAGCGAAGTTTTAGATACTGCAATTGAAAATGCAATTGAAAAAATTGGAAAATCTAACAGAAACAAATACAGAGCTATTTTTTACACAATCTTAGTAGAAGATTTAGGGAAGCAGTCTGTTTATGCTACTGAAGAAAAAGTTGATGCAGTACCAGTTGTTGAAGAGGCTCCTGTAGAAGAAGAAAAAGAAGAAATTGAAGTTATTGCAATTGATGAAGACGTTGTTGTTGAAGCAAAAGAAGCATTGATTGAAGAAGTTGAAGAAGAGAAACTTGACCTTGTTGAAGAAGAAGAGAATATTGC
>TARA_B110000090_G_scaffold189186_1_pt1 | contig 41188 bp, 31 predicted proteins | sample TARA_B110000090 | Tara Oceans TARA_B110000090 (sample SAMEA4397239) | marine metagenome | biome: Polar Biome; feature: [SRF] surface water layer (ENVO:00010504); material: water (ENVO:00002006), including particulate matter (ENVO:01000060) such as... | depth 5 m
CTACTCAAATAATATCGGTTTTCTTTGGACGGGAGGTGTTTGTATAAATATGTATAATAGTGAGGTTGTCGGTGTCTTAAAAGAAGAAGATATGCCTATGTTTTAGTCCATGTAAAGTAATTTCTTTTACGTCTTCTTGAGTATCCCTTAAAAGAAAATATATTGACAATGCCTTTAAGAAAGATACTTAAAAATGATTTTCGTGTCTTTTTCACACCTACAATTTACAATAATTATTTTTTATTTATAATTGAGCTGGTAGCTTGATCGTGAGGAAGAACTAGCAAATCTGCTATATTTACATGATGAGGCCTTGAGATTACAAATTCTATAATTTCAGCAATGTCATTTGCTTCTAAAGCTTTATAACCCTCATATACTTTGTTAGCTTTTGGATCTCCTTTAAATCTAACTTTAGAGAATTCAGTTTCAACCAGTCCAGGATTTATTTCAGATACTTTAATATTGTTTTTGTTTAGGTCAATTCTCATGCCTTTTGAAATGGCATTTACAGCATGCTTTGAAGCAGAATAAACATTTCCTTTTTCATAAACTTCTCTCCCTGCAAGTGAGCCTATATTAATAATATGCCCTGAAGACTTTTCAACCATCCTTCCGATCACTGCTTTAGTTACATAAAGAAGTCCTTTAACATTGCTATCAATCATTTTATCCCAATCTTCTATATTCCCATCCTGAATTTTGTCTAATCCATGGGCATTACCAGCATTATTGATAAGGATATCAATTTGCTTGAAATTATCCGGAATACTTTCAATGGATTTGGTTACCTGGATATTATCAGATACATCAAAACACAAGGATGTAACTGCAGTTAATTTAGATAAATCTTCTCTAATTTTTTCTAATTCTTTCGTTCTTCTTCCACAAATAATCAATTGTATTTTTGATGCAGCAAGTCTATAGGCAATAGCCTTTCCTATGCCACTAGTAGCTCCTGTTATTAAAACTGTTTTTGCCTCCATATTTGCTGTTTACAACTAATTTATCAAAGAAAATGTTAAAAATTGTATTAAAATTGATTTTTTTAAGCAATTATTAACAGATCATTTCTTAATGATTTTCGAATTGCATGGTTATTACACTAATTAAATCCTAACAACATGGAAAAGAAAATTAATGAAAAAATATAGAAGGAAAGTACCTACAGTGTAGGTTTGTTCACCATATAAACAGTTACCATTTATAAAAAATTAGGGAAATTATAAAAGATTATTTAGTGTACTTTTGATCCATAAATGATATTATTATTAAATAAACAAAAAGAGGAATAATTAATGGACAAGACAGATAATTTATTAATGAAAACGAAAAAAAAAGTATTTGGAATAGTAACTGTAACAGCATTTTTTTCAATAAGCTATGCTATATTGCGATACAATATTTTTGGACAAGTCCCCTGGAAAGATTTGCCGTTTTTTATATTGAATAAAGCTATCTCTTTAACCGCTATTATTTTGTTTACAATTAGTTCTATTTCTAGTTTTCTGAATAAAAACAAAGTTCAGATTGCACAAAAGTGGATAGATTCTAGTGCTGCAATTGAATCCATAAGTTTTTCACTCATTATTATTCACGTATTTATAAGTTTGATGCTTTTTAAAGCAGAAATATTTATGAAATTTTTTGAAGAAAATGGCACTTTAAATCTTTTGGGTGGTATTAGTATGATTGCCGGAATTATTTCATTTGTATTATTATGGGTTATTAAACTGAATTCACTGCCAAACACAAAAAATAATTACGCACTATACTTTTTCCCAAAAGCTATTAGTGTGGTTATGATATTTATTATTATACATTTATTTTTTATGGGCTATAGCGGATGGGTAACACCTGAAAAATGGCACGGTGGTATGCCACCCATTAGCTTAATTGCATTTGTATTTAGCTCATTTGGACTACTTTTAAAAGTATTTGTCAGGTTTAGTATTCTAAAAAACTAAGCAAATAATAACAATTATATAAGTTTAGCGGAATAGTTTTCAGGTTCATTTGCTTTTTGCAAAATAGTTTGTAGTTCTATATTTAAACTGGTAATAATCATATCTTTGAACTCAACAGGTATAATGTTGTGTAACAAGATAGTTTTTATATTTTCCATAATTAATTATTTAGAATTTAGGACTTCTGAATTCACTATATTTGGTATGGCTTTTGGAGGGTTTTGGCTTAAAAAAGAACTTATATGATTCGATTTCGAAAATTCGTAGTTTTCCAATACCCCTTTTATATTTAATGCAGCTAACTTTGCCATTCCTTCTCGAGTCCATTTTGTTGCAGATGCTATATGTGGAGCAACAACAACATTGTCAAGATCAACTAATCCTTTATACATAAAAGGCTCATTTTCAAAAACATCCAGGCCTGCCATAAATTTAGGATTATTTTTACAGTGTTTGGTTAACGACTTTTCGTCGATAATTGGGCCTCTGCTTGTATTTATTAAAATTGCATCCTTTTTTAGTTTTGAAAAACAATTTTTATCAATTAGATGGTGGGTATCCTCGTTAAGAGGAACGTGAAGGCTTATTACATCTGACTCTTGCAATAACTCCTCTATAGTCATTGCTCTTTTTACGAAGACGGAATTACTATTTGTTTTTTGTAAAAACCTGTTGTAATCATCAATAGTATCTTCAAGTATCAGATTCTCCCTATTACTGAAATAAATAAGGTTCATTTGAAAGGCCTGAACCATCGTTAATGCATAAGAGAATCCTATGCGTCCAGCACCTATAATACCGACTGTACCCCTATATAAGCGTTTGCCCAAAAATAAATTTGGAAGCCATCCTTTAAAATATCCTTTTCTCATAAAACTATCAGCTTCCACAATTCTTCTGGCGCAAGCCATAGTAAGGGCTACTGCCATTTCTGAAGTAGCTTCAGTAAGAACACCAGGTGTGTTTCCAATGGCAATTTCACTTTTAGTAGCAGCTTTTACATTAACATTATTGTAGCCAACAGCATAATTACTATAAACTACACCTCCAGCACTGCTAAATATTTGAAAAAGTTCTTCATCCCAATTTTCAGTAAGCTGTCCTATAATAGCTCTACAATTAGTTCCTATCTTTTCAATAATTTCAGGTTTTGTTGTAACCTCATTTGAAAGATTAACCTCAATTTTATAATTTGCATCAATCAATATATTAAGCCATTCCACTCCTGGTAACATTTTAGTTACTAATACACGGGTTTCTCCTGTTTTATTGAATACTTTCCAGTTGCTCATGGTATATTTAGTTAAAATTAAACATTTTTAATATTACTACGTAAAGACTTTAAAGCAGTTCCTGAAGACTCTTTAAAAAAATTAATATCATAGCTGTAAGTGACAAAACGCATTCCTTCTCGAATCCATTTATTTGTCAATTCCATATTGGCTAGATGAATTCCGGGTGCGACATTGGCTTTTTTACAAGCTTTAATAATTTTTCTAAACGCATTTTCAAGATCAGGATGTTGAAGCTGTCCAGGAATTCCCATATCTTGAGAGAGGTCTGCAGGGCCAATCATTATGGCATCGACTCCTTTGATCGAAACGATATCTTCAATGTTATCCACTCCTTCCCTACTTTCTATCTGCACAACCGTTAGCAACTCATCATTAGCCCATTCCATATATTCTACATGCCCTTGGTTTCTAAAGCGGGTGACTACTCCTGAAATACTAACTCCTCTTTCTCCCATTGGCGCATACTTTGTTGATTGGATAATCATTTCAGTTTCTTTTTTGGTCTTTACTTGTGGTAAAACCAACCCTTCTGAACCTATGTCCAGCGTTTGTGCCATAAGATGATATTGTTTATCAGGTACCCGAACCAATAAAGTCATTTTTTCATATTTTGCAACTAAAGAACAATTAGCCAAGGTTTCAGTATTAAAATCATAATGTTCGGTGTCCATAATTATATAATCCCAGCCTTCTGATGCACATAGGGCTACTGCTTGGGGTGATTTAAGTATTCGCAACATGGTTCCAAAACAGACTCCTCCTTCTCTTAAAGTTTTCTTTACGTGATTAGATTTTAGTTTCATTTTATTAAATTTATTGTGTTATTTTTATATGTTAAATAGAATATTAAGGGGTAGTTGTTCAGCTTGATCCTCTTTCAATAAAACAAAAACAGTACTGGCTTGTTCTTTGGAAAAGCCAATATCCTCTAAATAATGAATCCATATTTTGTTTACATTAAAAGCTTCATATTCATGACCAAAAAAGGTTAAGAAAATACCTATTTTAAATAGCAAGAAAATTAACTGGTCTTTTCTAAAATTTGTCACTTTCATATAGTTTAATTGTCCTTATAATGGTTTCTATACATGATTGAATTAAATATTCAACATCATTAATTGCCTCCTCTAATTTCATTGGTTTATTAACTATAGAAAATATAGACGTAATACCCAATTTGTAAATTTCGTCAATGTTATCACCTATTTTACCTGTAATAGCAATTACTGGTACATGATATTCTTTTGCTAAAGCTGCAATTCCAAGAATTGTTTTACCTTGTAAAGTCTGTTTATCTATTTTACCTTCTCCTGTAATAATGAGGTCTATATTTTTAATATGTTTTTTAATTTCTAATGTTTCTAATATTAAATCTATACCGCTTTTTAATTCAGCATTTAAAAAAGCCATTAAGCCCGCTCCCATACCACCGCCGGCACCTGCTCCATTAATATTCTCTATCTCAATCCCCAAATGGTTTCTTATAATTGCTGCATAATGTTCGAGGTTTTTATCGAGAAATTCTAACTGCTCTTTCGACCCTCCTTTTTGAGCTCCATAAACAAATGAAGCTCCATTTTCTCCAGTTAACTTATTGGTAACATCACAAGCAACAATAATTTTACAATTACTAATTCTTTTATCAAAATTAGTTAAATTGATGCTTGACAACTCTCCTAAAGCACCACCTCCTTCAGTTAATTCAACTCCTTCATTATTAATAAATTTACCTCCTAATGCTTTAACCATTCCCATTCCACCATCATTGGTCGCACTCCCTCCAATTCCAATAATAATTTTTTGACATCCTCTATCAAGCGCATCTAGGATGAGTTGACCTGTTCCATAAGAAGAGGTATTATAAGGGTTTTTTTCTTGTTCTTTCAAAAGTTCAAGACCTGATGCCTTTGCCATTTCAATAACAGCAGTAGTGCCTTCATTTAAAATTCCGTATTCTGCTGCAATAGATCTATATAAAGGGTCATATACTTTGACTTTAATTATTTTTCCATTTTTATCATTAACAAGTGCATCCAATAAGCCTTCACCACCATCTGAAATAGGTGTTTTAATTATTTCTGCATTTGGAATAATTTTAAGCACTCCCATTGAAATGGCCTCTGCTACTTGTATTGCAGATAAACTTTCTTTAAAAGAATCTGGTGCGACTAGAATTTTCATTATCTCAATTTAACTTATTAAAGATTTTAAAGTTGGGTATAATTCTGGGATTTCTTCAAAACCGATTCCTGGTTCATTAGGTAAATTAACCATTCCATTATTCAGTTCCATCCCTGTTGCAAATTTACCAAAAGGAACAAATACATTTGGATATGCTTCCATACCATATAAACCTAAACCAGAAGCAATATGAATGCCAAACAAATGTCCCCCATGTGGAATGCAACGACGTGATGACCATCCGTGATTTTTAAGCATTTTTAAAATGTTAATATATTCTGCTAGTCCATAACTCAATACTGGATCTACTTGAATATAATCTCTATTCGGTTTCAGTCCTCCATAACGAACTAAATTTAGGGCATCAATATAGGAGAAGATATTCTCTCCTGTGGCAATAGGGGTTTTCGAAGCTTCAGACACAGCTGCATTCGCCAAATAATCCAAAGGATCAACTGCCTCTTCGTACCATTTTAAATTATAGGATTCAATCTCATTCAAAAATCTGAGTGCTTCTGAAATATTAAACTTTCCATTAACATCAATTGCTAATTTATTTCCTTTTTCAACAACTTCAATCGCAGCTTCAATACGCTTCAAATCCTCTTTCATAGATGCTCCACCAACTTTCATTTTACAAGCAGAAAAGCCCATATTCAGATAGTTCTTAAATTCATCTTGTAGCCCTTGAATATATTTACCAGGATAATAGTAGCCTCCCGCAGCATAAACATAAACATTTTGATCATAATCTCCATTATTATATCTTTCCGCTAGTACTTTATAAAGAGGTTTGTTTTCAATTTTTGCCACCAAATCCCAAATAGCCATATCTATGGTACCAATAGCAACGCTTCGTTCTCCATGCCCTCCAGGTTTTTCATTTTTCATCATTACATGTAAACATTTAAAAGGATCAAAATTAGAACCATCCTTATTGAGTAGTTCTTTTTCTTGAGCTTTATAGATTCGAGGCAGAATTCTATCTTTTATTATTCCTCCTTGCGCATAACGACCATTAGAATTAAAACCATAGCCTATTAATGGTTTCCCATTACGAATAATATCTGTTTCAATAGCAACTATTGAAATGGTCATTGTAGAAAAATCAATTACAGCATTGCGTATTGGGGATCCAATATTAAATGTCTTTTCGTATATCCGTTTTATTTTCATTTTCGATAAATAGCTTTTGGCTTTGTAAATAGATCCATCATAAATCTTCCGCATTCTGGTAGTCCTCTACCAGAATTTTTCCAGCCCATTAAAGGTATAGAATATTTTCTGTAAGCAGTTGGTAAATTGACATGCACAAGACCTGATTCAACTGCATCTACAAATAAGGAAGCTTTTTCCTGATTTTCTGTATAAATTGAGTTAGATAATCCAAACGGATTGTTATTTACAATTTTAAGGGCGTCATTCAAATCGTTGGATTTAATTATCATAATCACTGGCCCAAAAACTTCTTCATGGACTATATCCATATTATTGTTAATAGATGATAGAATAGTAGGTGAAATAAAATAGCCATTTTCCTCTGTTTTAAGTTCTTCTCCGAGCTCCAAAACAGCACCTTGTTTTTTGGCTTTTATAATCTTTTTTGAAACATCAATAAATTGTCTTTCGTTTGAAAGAGGACCCATGTCAACATTTTCTTTAGTACCATTTCCTGTATTTATACGGTCTGCACTTTGTTTTAATTTTTCTATAAGTTTATTATAAATACCCTTTTCTGCAATAACTCGACTTGTACCTGTACACCATTGACCTCCACAAGCAAATCCATTTGAAATAATATCAGGTACTGCTATTTTCAAATTAGCATCATTTAAAACAACTACAGCATTTGAGCCACCCATTTCAGCCTGAAAACGAATATCATCTCCACCAATTAATTTTGCTATTTTTTTCCCTGTAAAATCTGATCCTGTAAAAGAAATAGCTTTAATACAATCAGATTGTAACAGTTCTGTTACAATCTCTGAACCTATCCCATTAACCAAATTTATTACACCAATTGGAAACTCCATTTCATCAATTAATTCAAAAAGAAATACGGATGTCAAAGGAGCATATTCCGATGGTTTGACAATAACCGAATTCCCACAGACAATGGCAGGAATCATTTTACGCATAATAGTAGCTAAAGGAAAATTCCATGGCGTAATCGTTAATACAACACCAATAGGTTCATATCTGACTTCGATTTTATCTGTTTTCTCAATTAAATGATTTTTCAAATAATCGATTTGAAACCTGCTTTCGTCAACAGATGCATTTACTTCGCTTAAAGATTCTTTTATGGTCTTGCCGTTTTCTAAAGTTATAATTTGAGCAAATTTAGATTTATGCTCTACTATTTTATCAAGAAGTGTATTGGCTAGAATAATACGGTTTTCCAAGGATATTTTTTTCCATACCTTCTTCGCTTTATTTGCTGATTCTAATACGAATTTTACAACCTTTTTATCAGCCCATTGGATACTTCCTACAACTTCAGTTAATTTTGCGGGATTAATAATTTCTTTAGTTTTAAGGCTATTATCCAATAACCAGTTTCCATTTATATAATTTCCTTTAATTAACTGTATCATTGATTTACTTTTTTAAATAAATAACCAACCTATAATCATCACAATAATAATTCCTGTTAATCCTTGAAACAAAGTGGAAAGTGTCTGACTTTTTAATGCCGTTGCAGTATCCATTCCAGTAAATTGCGCAACGACCCAGAAAAAACTATCATTTAAATGCGAAACTGTCATCGCACCTGCACCAATTGATAAAACTGTTAAAGCACGACCCAAAGACGAATCCAAACCAAACGATTCTAAAATAGGAGCGATAATTGCAGCAGTTGTAATAATGGAAACTGTTGAAGAACCTTGAGCTGATTTTAAAACAGCTGCAATTAAAAATGGTAAAAATAAACCCAAATTAAAATCAGAAAAACTTGAACCAATAACATCTCCAATTCCAGTTGCTCTGAGAATTGCTCCAAATGCTCCTCCTGCTCCTGTTATTAAAATGATAATACCTGCTTCTTTTAATCCGCTTGTTACCCAATGAAAATGAGTCTCGTTTGTTATTTTATCTTTTAGTTTAAATGCAAGAAATACCCCTACAAATAAAGCAATAACTGGGTTTCCAATAAAATTAATAATTATTGAAATTACACCTTCTCCAAAAGGATGTGTAGGATAATTTGATATTGATTTTAGGGCAATTAGAACTATCGGGACTATTATTGGGGCAAAGGATATACTGGTTTTAGGAAGTTTTTCTATAATAACTTCTTCAATGGAAGTTTCAAGAACTTCTGTTTTCATGTCTCTTCCAATATATTTCGCCCAAAAATATCCTGAAAGAGATACGGGTATCGCAACGATTAATCCAAGCATTATAACCAAGCCCAAATCTGCATCTAGTGCAGCTGTTGCAGCCAGTGGCCCTGGTGTAGGTGGAACAAAAACGTGGGTTGCATACAATCCTGCAGCTAGCGACACACCCAAAACAACCAACGGAATTTTTGTTTTTTTACTGATTGCTTTATTTAGAGAAGAAAGAATTATAAATCCCGAATCACAATAAACGGGAATGGAAACTATAAATCCGGTAATGTTCATTGCTAACGCCGACCTGTTTTCTCCTATTGCTTTTAATACCCAATTAGCCAACGTCTTAGCACCTCCACTTTTTTCTAGATAAGCACCTATTATCGTACCAAATGCAATGATAATACCGATACTGCCGAGTGTTTTTCCAAAGCCATTCATTAGCACATTTATTACTTCTGTTTCACTAAGTCCGCCAACAAATCCCATTACAATTCCCGCAAGTAACAAAGACAAAAAGGGATGAAAATGAAATTTTGTAGCAGCTACTACCATTAGTATTACAACAACTATCAAGGCAATTAATATTTCCATCTTATATATTTTTATTAATTAAAATCTTACTCTCTAATTCTTTTGAACTTAAAGGACCATTATTCCTTTGATTCTAATTTCATTAATTCTACTATTAAGTATTTTCTAATGGCTAATGACTCCTGCGAGTCACTGTCAATTTTTATTTGGTTACTTTAATTTTTCATTTAAAATGTTTCTTGCCTTTGCAATGGCATCCAAAATCACAGTTAGATATTGTTCAGAAGAATTTTGCTTGGCAAACTTTTCAAAAGCTTCAACCATTTTAATTCCTTCTTCAATAGATTTCTTTACGGCTATTCCATTGTTATCTATATGAACATAAATTGGACTTGTATGGCCATAACGCAATCGATTTGGGTCTTGATAAAGATTCTTTCTAGGACTTCTATAGCCCTCTAGCTCTTGCTGATTTAAAAGTTGATCCATATCTGTACATCTCGCTGCAATCCAGCTACTTTCTTGTATTTTTATTTTAAAACTTCCTTTAAATTTCTTTTTATTACCATCCAATAAAAACGATTTTTTAACTTCGCCATTTACAATTATTTCTACCTTTTTTAGGGGTGAATCTGATAGTGCTTCGACTTCAAGTAGCACCTTTTCCCCTTTGTTAAAATTTATGGAATCTCCCGGTTGAAATCCTTTTGAGGTTTTTAGAAATAACATGGGGCCATTCGTAACAAAATTATTGCCCCTCTTCCATTTGTTTAACAGACCTGTTAAACTATCTTTAGGTGAAGCACGAACATATGCCCTATTAAAACCAACTGGATTTTCCTTTGCCCCAGTAGCTGAACCGGCACCAGCTGCTAGTTTTACCCCACAATTGAGTAAACGATAATAGGTGTCTGTATTCATTTGCATCATTCCTTGGGGTGTATTCGGATACACTGGAAATCCTTTAACGTTTAAAAGATTTGAATATAAACTCCTCGGTTGATACCTATGCATGTGAAAGTTATTGTTACATACATTCACAATATCAACATACCCTAAAAGTGCATCTACTAGGACTTCACGTGACCATCCGCTTTGGTAACAGTTAAGCGTTCCTCTATCTCTTCCATATTGTAGGGCGATTAAATTCGGCATCTGTTTGTCATTAGTAAATGGAAAGGGATTTGGCATATTTAGCATATACAATGCACCCCATTTTTCTTCTACCTCAACATCATACATTGAAATTTGCGTTGCTATTTCCCCGAAATTTAAGTCTAGAATATGCCCATCACCACTAGGAACACCAAATCGCGGGTGATTCCACCATTGGAGCGATGTTCCAAAATTTAAATCCTCCGCAGCACACATTGCTGCCACATCTTCTGTAGATCTATGGATATGATTCTCTATTGATACATATCCGCGATCTTTCATGTTTATCCATCGATTAAGCACAATTTTAATCTCATTTTTTTCATCTCTAGTAATAGCAATCGCCTTTTTTACTCTTTCGTATTCTTTCCCTCTTTCCACACGAAGCAGTATATTTTCTGAATCGATATTCAATTCTGAAATACCAGAACTCATAAACCATATTTCATTACCAATTTGAAGCGTAACTGAATTTTCTGGAAAGTATGATTTGCCATTTGTATCAACTATTAATACTCGTGCAGGAGTTAGTTTTTCCGTTTCAGCATCTACTATCTCTATTTTTAAATTTGTTGCGTTTATTCCTATTGCGTTCAAGAATAGTACATACACAAATAAGCAAACACTATAAAATGACTTTCTTCTAATCATATTTTCTTATTCTTCTTTTGTCTTAATATCATCAATTAAAAATATGCTAGCTTTTATTTTTTCCTCCGTTCCCGGAATATCTTCAAATCCCAATCCAGGTGTATCAGTATCATAAATATTGAAAAAATTAGGAGGTACTTCACCTCTATATGGACCAGTTCTTATAACCAATCTCTGAAGTGACTCCATATTAAACGCAAATGGAATATTTTCACTAATAGTTTTGCCATTAATTTTTAAACTGTAAGATTGTTTTTCACAATTAAAAGACAGATTAAACAAATGCCACTCCTTTAATTTAGTTGGAACTGGCTTAGGTGCTTGGGCATATCTTTGGTCAAAACTTATCCACTTTTTGTCAAAACGAATTCTCATGGGGCGGACACCCTTTTTATCTTGAACTTCAATATTAACAGCATATCCAGTAGGAATTTCAATTGGATTAACCCTAAAACTTAATAAAAACTTCTTTCGTTCTTTTAACACTCTTTCTACACGAGCATAATCAATAGGTTCTTCATCTCTTAGTTCAAGGTAGTTGTTTGAATTATCTAATGGGTCGTTAACAATTTTAATTTGTGCCCATTTAGGTTCATATATATTCCATTTATCTAACTCCATCACATCATTCACTGAGTTGAAATTTTGATTCACTTCGTTATCTTCAACGCCTATTATAGGAAGTGTCATTTTAGCGACCCATATATCTTCCTTATTTAAACTATAAACAACCCAAGCATCATCTCCTGGTGGGTTCCCATTTCCCTCTATAATTCCTCTATAATATTGCGATCCTGGATTTTTATGCAAAGCTTGATAACGTACTGTTGGAATATCATTTCGAAGACTTAATAAATCACTAAAAATCTCTCCACCTGAACTTGTCATAGATGTCATAGGATACCTATTTCTAGAAGTGGCAGATTGATTATGAATTACAACATACTTATCGTCTTTGGTTTTTTGAGCCCAAGTCTTCGCTCCATCAGTTAACAACGATTCGTTCCTCGAAATTTTAGACCAGGTTTTTCCATTGTCTGTACTTAAACTAGAATATTTATTTTTCCAAAGCCCAACAATAGCGCCATCCTTTCTATGGAAGTAATTAAATGCCTTCCCTGAGCCTTTTGAGGTAGAAATGGTTGCTGAAAAAGCGGCAGAACCAGGCACATCGCCAGGGTTTAATAAATAAAACCCATCATCACTTCTGTCCTCTTCCCACCATTGTAAAGTAATTAATTTATCGGCCAGTAGAGATTTACAGGCTTCCAAAAATTCAGCATCTTTACTTGTTTTGTAAAATGGAAAATTAGTATTACTCTCATTCCAACCTGCATGTCTATTATAACGAATAAAATAAATAGGCCCTAAACTACCATCCTCCTTTATTTCTCTAATTACCCGTCCTAAACCATTTCCCGCGTTTGGCGAGTTTCTAGGAGTTGAACTATACCCATAAAAAGCTGAAGTTAATAATTTTCCATTAGGTGAAACATAAAATCCCATCCGCTGATGCATCACAGATTTCATGCCTGCATCTACATGCAAACCTTCATAATCTATTTCTGGCAATGTATATTCTGGGAAAACAACTATTGGCTTATCCCAGTGTCTTCCATCTTTTGATTTTACGATTTGAGTTTTTCCAGGAGGGTCATGCTCTTGTACAACATTACTTAAATATTGTACATAAAAATTATCTTTCCAGTATGCCAAAAATGGTTGATGATTGTAGGTCCATCCAACTTTATCATTTTCAATAGATTCAGATCTATTCGCTCTATAAACTTGATAATGATGGATCCCCATTGCATGTGGCAGTTTTCCATCAAAAAAATTCTTATCTGGCACTCGATCACCCACAAATTTAATTAGCTCATCTGTACTTTTTGTTTCTGAAGGAACTTGTTTCTGACAACTGGAAATGAAAATAATAATACTCATTGCTAAAACAACTCTTAATCCTGTCTTTGAAAACTTATCCAATTGATACTTTTTTAACTCTTTACATAATGACATTTTCTTCTTTTTTTTAATAATTATTTATTTTAATTAGTTCCTTTTTGGTTTGGGTATCAGTCTGTAAATACTTATTTGATAAACTCAACTCATTATTCAAAAGAGTTATTTCTTTCGTGTTTTCTGCCTTTAAGAAAATTTCTGTTTTACCTATGGGTGAGCTATTTTGAATTTTTATTTTTTTTGAATTTTTTAGCCAGATAAAAGGGGATGCCGTTTCATTTGATTCCGCTGTCAAGCCATTTATTGTTACGTCGATAACATCATCGAATATTAAAACACTACGTTCGTCTTTATTCATATAACTGAAGGATACATTATTCAGATAAATTCTTTTTGCGTGTCGTACAAATAGTCCATAAGAAGGAAGTATTCCAAACATTTTTGCTTTTGGATATTCTGTTATCATCTCATCAATTTCTCTTTGAGAATCATTTTTTTTACCCCCACCAGCGTATTCAATTCTAACATTAGAGAGGGTTACATTTTCAATATAGTGTCCTGGGATTCCTGTGATAAAGTCATTACTTTCTGTTACATTCACAGCTTGAACATTATTAATCATAATATTCTTAAAAGTACCTGCTGTTTTAGGACGTTCAGCTTCAGTTACCTCATAAGGTCTCATTCTTTCTGCTAATCGAAGAATTATAACTGCATAAGAGTCTCGCATTGAAATGTTTGAAATAGTTACATTGTTAATACTACCGCCATCAACAGCTATTAAATTGATTCCCCTTGTTCCATATATTGTGCAATTCGTAATAGTGATATTTTCAAAATTCCCAATAGATTCAGTACCTGTTTTAATGGCAGATTTCAAGCCCCCAATAATACAATCAGAAATCACTACATCTTTACATGGTTCTGTTCCTAATGTCTTCAAAACTATTGAATCATCTTCAGTGTTTATATTACATCCCGTTATATATACTCTTTTGCAACTTTCAATATCCAATCCATCATTGTTTTTATTAGAAAAACTATTTACCGTAACACCACTTATTGTTAAATCTTCACATTGAATATAATGCTGTACCCAAGCTGCAGAATTGATTAAAGTAACCCCTTTAACCACAACTCGCTTACAGTTTTTAAATCGAATAATTGAAGGTCGTGCTACTTCTTCAGTATTCGGATAATATTTTTTAAATCCTTGACCATTGATTGTACCATTACCCTCAATAGCAATATTTTCTGCATCTTCAGCATAAATTAATGCTGCTCCAAATTTTTTACCGCCACTGTCTCTAAAAGAACCATATTCTGGCTTAAACTCTGTCATTTCAGTACTACCGAGAATAATAGTACCGTTATCTAACAGCAATCGAACATTACTCTTGAGTACAACTGTTTTTATCAAATATTTTCCTGCAGGAAAATAAACGGTACCTCCCCCTTTAGAAAAAGTTGAGTCAATCGCATCTTGTACTGCTTTTGTATCATAATTAATTCCTTTTCCTGAAGCCCCATATTCAAGAACATTTTGATAGTTAGATTGACTATTGTAAGGAAATGCTTTGATCGGAATACCAATAATCATTAATAATAGTAATACTCCTAAAATTCTATTCGATTTAATTTTCATTCTAACCATTCTCTTAATTTTTTTGTAAATGTTTAAATATTATTTCAAGTGCTTTCGGAGAAATTTGATGTTTTGTGTGCGTAGCATCAATAAATAAATCATAACTTCCTTCCCCAAGTGATTCTACACAGTTTTTAACAATTTTCTTATAACTATTCGCTCCAGTACCTCTAAAACAACAGTTGTCAAATTCATTTAATATTTGGAATTGACTTCTGTCTTTACCATGAGATGCCATAATATATAATTCCAGATAGTTGGCAATGTCAAGTAGTTCTGGAATTGACTGTTCGTAATCTCCGTAGAATGTACTTAAGTTATCCAATTCTCGCATACGTACATACACTGGAAGTGAACCTGCAACAGGGAAACTTATTTCAATACGAGTATCTATTGCAGCGTATTGCGTAGTTGTCCATCCACCCCCTGAAAGCCCAATCATAATGGTCCTTTTAAAATTGAACTTCTCGGCATAATTCAATACAACGGTCACTGGTTCTAAAAAATACTTCACAGGAATTCCTTTCTCGGGAGTTAAAAATCTGAATAGCTCATGGTTTTCAACCATAACCTTCCCAAACCTTTTTAAATGAACAATGGGCCTACTATTCATTCCTTTAACTGGCATTGATAAGGCAATTACATCATACCCCTTTTCGAGGAATGCATTGATAGTCCTAATTCCAATAGAGAATTTACCATCATGCCCCTGATGATAAATCGTTAGTTGACCATTGGACTTCTTAGGTATAAAATGATACGCAATGCTATTCAGTCCAAAATCCATATCTATAGTAAGCCTGTCCATTCGCTGAAGGTTATTCAATGTACCAAAGTCTACATCGGTAATTCCTTTACTTACTTCATTGGGTAATTTATTTTTTGGTAATCCTGTATCACCCCAGAGAAAATCAATCACCGCTGTACGTTTTTCAAGTACATCGTTCTCTGAATGAATATCAATAATAGAATCAACATTAAATTCTAATTGAGATAAATCCACCACGTTAACCTGAGATGTAAATTCTTTTAATATTTCGGTATCGTTGTTTTTATCAAATGACAAATTACTTGCTGGGATATTTTTTTTTTCATGCCCATTCCATGACCAAAAGGCTCTCATATATGAATTCCCATTTATTTGACGGTACAAAAGAGTAGTCTCATAAAGTTTCCCCTTTTCAACGTAAATTTTTCCTTGTGGTTTATGTACATCTCCCCAAGTATTCACCACGGTATTTCCTTCTATTGTAAGTTGCATTTCATTGTCAGCTTCACCATAAATCGTAATTTCACCTGTAATAGGTGCTTTTAAATAGCCTATCCATTTCGCAGAAAAATCTTTCTTTTTAGACCAATCTGTTTCACTTGAATTAAGAGCGTTTAAATACCATATGGATTTTATTCTTGTAAGTTTTACATCATCGTATAAAATGCCGACAAGACCATTTTTATCTTGACTATAGTTTTTTATAGAAACTAAACTTACAAATACGACTATAAGTGGTAAAAGTATTTTTTTAAGTTTATTGATTAAGCAATTCATAGCTGTTATGAGGTTTACTAATTAATATTTTTAACATTTAATTCATTCCTTTTCTCAGTTGATGCAACAACGCTATCTTATAATCTTGAGCTTCTGAATGGAAAAAATATTTTTCGGGAATTATTTCTTTTAATTGACCTTCATAACTCCATTCGAGTTTAACAAATCCTCTTGTGCCATCCCTATGGTTGTAAAAAATATCAATGGGGTAATATTTTCCTTTCTCGAATGTAAAACGCTCTATTATTTCATTTTTATTAGTTGTTTTAAGCTGTATTATTTTATCACCAATAATCATCCGTTCATCTCTATCTGCCGAAAAAATAATTTTAAATTCTCCCGTCATAGGAGCTTTCAGATACCCAGACCATTTAATTGACCAATTCTTCCCTATTTCTTTATCATTGTCCCAATTAAAATCTATTACTGTAGATGGGTACGCCCCTTTCGGATTTTTAAAATCCGAATCTCGGTACACTGTCCCTGAAAGATTCTTTATCCTTGGTTCATAAAAATTGGGCGTTCTCACGACAGTCATTTCATTTTTATAAATATTCAATTCCTTTTCGTAAAGAGGTAAAAAATCTTTCCAATGATAGGGTGTTTTCTTAAATCGTATTGGATGCCAGGCTGGTACATCGCTCATACTTTCATACGTGTTTTCTGTTATACTACCCAACTTTTTATAATCAGCTACAGAATGCTCTAAATATTGGATAAATAATTTTTTGTTCGTTTTCACATCAATTCCTTCACCCATTAAATACCAAGCCTTAAGTGCTTGCAGTTTATGCCAATAATATTCTGTGACAAGAACAATCGCCTCAGCATCATTCACAATTTGAGCCGCCTCATCTAGTCTTAAACTTGCAAATTCAGCAGCTTTTTTGGCTTCGTTTAACGATTCTTTAGCTTCGTTTATTTTTGTTGCTATAAATGCTATTGGAGTGGTTTTGCCTTCCATCTTTTTTCCTGATTTTAAGGCTTCTAAATATTCGGAGATACGCATCGTATCATCTAAAGAAAGAAACGGTATTCCCCCAGCATTTTGAAGTTGTACAAGGGTGGCTCCAGCGGTAACAATGGAATGATTACTATCTCCTAACCAAATTAATCTTTGCAGTGCAGGCAATACATCGGCACCTGTTTCGCTTGCTTTTAAAAAATGTTCTGCTGCTTTTTTACTTCCGTAACGTTTTGTCAACAAATCAATCCAATATTTTTTTTCGTCTAACTTTTCTCGATTAGGTTGCCATGAATACCTACTCCAAGCAGTAAAAAAGAGCATATCTCTTCTCCATTGGTATTCTTTTGTACCTGCTTCACTTCCGTAAGGCCAACGCCATGCCTTCCTTGGATGCATATGAATTCCCGTGGAGCCTGCTTCGATATTATTTTTAACAATTTCTTGAATATAGGAAGGTGGGTTCCATCTAAACGGTTCAAGGTTTGCAGCCAGATGAATATTCACAATAAAATTACCATTTAATTTAGCCCACTCTTTGTTTTCAGGATCAACCCTTTTATCAGCAATCATCTCAACATTGAATTTTCGTACAAAGTGAAGATCTTCATAATTCCCTGTGACTTTTTTCGCATGCTCTAAATCAAAGAACCAAGCACGCATAAAAATTGTTGGGGTAAACCCGGTACTCTTTACCGCTTTAAAAATGACATTGTTTATCCAATCATCTGAATATTCTCTTGCAAGACCTTCTCCTGGCGTCACAAATAATCCTACTTCAGGAAATTCACTGACAAATTTAGCAATCGAATATTCCGTATATGCCGCTAATTCTGGAGTGGGGGTCGAAATTTGTTTTGGTAAATCATGTGCTTTTTGATAATATACTGAAGTATGGATATTATAAAACTCAAAGAAGAACTTTATATTCCGTTTTTTACCTTCTGCAATTAACCATTTAAGGAGTTCATTATTTTGCTGAATTTGTTCGTCAGTCATTCCTGACTGTGCTTCTTTGTATTTATCAAATTTAACAAAATAATCAAAGGGGTGTCCATTCCATAGAATGATGTAATTAAATCTTTGATCGACCATAAAATCGAGAAATTCTTCCCAGAGGGTTTTATCATAAAAGAAGGGGAATTCTTCAGGTGTAATGGCATAATTATATTCGCCAAGCTTCATCAGTTGAAGAGAAATCCCTCTCCAATTCATCGCTGGAGAATCTGCAACTTGGAAGTCTTTTGGAAGCTTCTGCTCCTTCAAAATAATGGCTGCTGCTGCTTTGCATCCATAAAGGACTCCAGCATTACTCCCTCCTACTATATTAATTGAATTTTCATCAAAATCAATCGCATAGGCCTCTTTATTTTTATCCGATAAAGACGTGTCAATATCGATTATTATTTTCGTACTATTCGCTAGTATTCCTGAATTGTCTATTTCATGAATAGCCGATAGCAATTCTTTCTTTCCATATTGAAAATCAGATTGTTCGTTGTTACTTTCTTTTTCTTTAGCAGAGCAACTTATGAGGATACCTAAAACAATAAATAAACAAGTATTTTTCAAATAAAAAGGAGTAGTTTTTACAAATCTAATGATTTGAAATGCTCTAAAGTCTGATAGAATTAGTGTTATCGTACTCATACTCTTGATTGATGAATTTTATCTATAATTGAAATTTTTATTCTTTTGACAACTCGTTTCATAAATTATTTAATTTCACTTTTCTTCAAAATATGTGTGTGAATAATCTCGTTATCAATGCTCACGACCTCAAATTTTATTTCAGGATCTTCAAGTGTTGTGTCGAAAGACATTTTTCCAAAAGAACATTTTTTATTGTATCCAAATAAAGATTCTGGCATCAATTTATGTGTGTGAATATTTGTTAATCGACTACTCATAAACTCGTAAAGAGGATATCCGTTTTTACGTTCATTTTTCCAGAAATCGGTTCTATGACGATCGGCAGATAAAAGTACGACTCCCTCAATTTTATTGTCTGATAAAAATTGAAATATTTCTTCTCTTTCTTTTTTGAACCCAGCCCAAGTATCATTACTTCCTGGTTTTGCACCTAAAGACCAAGGTACTGGAGAAGCAATAATTTTAAATGTTGCAGTTGATTTTTTTAGTGAATTTAATAACCATTCTTTTTGTGTGGACCCTAGCATCGTTTTTTCTTCTTTAAATGGATTAGTACGATAAGTTCTTCCATCCAACATGAAAAAATCAACATCGGCGATGGAAAAATTAAACCAACATGCTGGCTCTTCTTTTGTCCCGTATTTCGGATTATTCCAATTATTTTTAAAAACATTAAAAAGGGGCATTTTCCAAGAAGGCTTATCAACATAAGGTCCCAACCAAGCGTCATCTGTCGCAGCATCATGGTCATCCCAAATCGCATAAATGGGTGTTGAACTAATCATATTTTGAAAATCTGGTTGCGATTGTCTTCTGTAATAGGTGTAGTCATGAAATGCACCCGGTTTTTCAGGAATATCAATATATACATTATCTCCCATTAAAAGCATGGCATCTAAATTGTATGAATCAATGGTATTCCACATCTTTTCGTATTGAGGAGTATAACCTGCACCTCCACCAAGTCCTATACTAAATTCACTTTGGGACAAAGGATACGTTTTAAAATTCAAATTCTTCAAATGTTTCACTTCATTACCATTAACCAATACTTTGTAATTGTATTTAGTGTCAGGTTTTAGTCCTTTAACTTCAATTATATTGGTAAAATCTACACCTTTTGAGCTTGTTATATTTGAAGCCTTTATCATTGCCTTGCTATTCTCAAACTCAAAACATTGAATTTCAACAGTATCATCTTCCAATGTTCGTACCCAAAAACTTGCTTTTGTAGTTGTTACTTGTCCAATCATTGGACCGTGAATTAAGTTTGTTCCATATTTTTTATGAAGACTCTTATATGCACCTGTTTCGTATAGAGTTGCTAATAAATCTCGTGGACCAGCCATAAATCTGCTGAAAGACATTCCGTTTTCAAGAGCCCTGTTCATTGCTTCTGTAGCCTTTTGAATTTTATTCATCTGAGAATAAACAATTGTTTGAATAAAATAACTTTCAGCATCTTCATTGTTCTCTTTTAATCGGATTTCAGTAAGTTCAAGCGCTTTCTTTAAATTTCCATCTAAAATCTCTAACAATTGTCTTTGTCCTCTTCTTTTGTATAAACGTGTGGCTCCTGCTTCAGAAAACTGTCGCCTTGTCCACTCATTTTCGCTACCGTAATAGGGAAATTCTGATCCGTTTTCATAAGCATCATCAGGTGCAAATTGTCCGTAAGTATTGGCAATCTGCTTTAACTTTTCAGTATCTAGTTTTTCTTCTTTTTCTTTGCAACTCATAAAAAGTAACAAACTTGTAATTACTAAATATTTTAATTTTCTCATTTTAATTTTTATTAATTAATGCCAAGGCATTACTCTCTTTGTATATTTTCTTCCTTCAATTGCGGCTTCATGATTACTTCCTGCACCTATCATTACTCCCCAATCTACTTTTTGTTTTACATTATTAGGTAGTACATTGTCCAAAAAATACAATCCGTTTTCTTTGCATAGATCCAATACTTTTTGTCCTGCAGCATCTACTTCTGGAGGCATTGGTGGATCAGCTCTTCCTTCTAAATATCCAAAAGAGAACCCCATATCACGAGGGCCATGTTCAGCAAATGCCAATCCAGGAACTTTTAAAGTTTTTTCTGCATTTGCTAGCGCAATCTGATCTTCAATTTTTGCTCCAAATAGCAATTCACCATTCGGGTTCAATGGCCAGGCATCTGCTTTTTCAAGATATTCTTTTTCATTTAAGCCCCAAACCCAGGCTGCAAATTTATGGCTTCCCCAGCCTCGAATACCTTCACCTAACACCTCTATTTTTTGTTTATGAATTGGGTATCTTCCAGCCTGAACAAATTTCTTAACTGCATCGGCATTTCGTGCTCTTACCAAATGGACTCCATGTATTCCTTGTGCCAATGCTTGTTCAACCATCCATCCACCTGATTTAACTGTTGTACTATCTAAACCCACTAAAGGTAACACTACAATTACAGCTGGTGTACGATGTCCGCTAGGAGTAGGTCCATTTTCTACCAATGCTTTCATGAAATCATGAAGTTTGGTAAAATCCATCGGTTTATGCTCCATATTATATACTATATAATCTGCCCAAGTCTTGGCTAGAATTTTACCTTCTTCATAGCCTCCATAAGCCCCTTTGTAATATACAGGCTGACCATCTTCAAAAAGTTCAATGCACTTATTTATCCGTTTCGGAATATATTCAACCTTTGTTGTAGAATTTAGATTCTCAATTTGTTCTTCAGCTATCCTATTATCAATATTGCTATTACATTGAATATTTAACGCAATTAATAAAATCGATAGAATACGAATATGTTTCATTCTTATTATTTTAATTTTAATCTATAATGGTATAAGAAGGTAATAATTGTATTGATTCCACTCCAAATAAGTCACCCCAAACCGTTACAACATTTGCATAATTCGATTGAACTACTCCCCATTTATCACCAGATCTTACTGTCTTATTTACCAACTCATTCTCTTTATAGTTGCCAGAAGATAAAAATATATGTGTTTTAAGTTTATTCTTGTTTATCGTTGTAGAGACGACATTAATTGTTTTCCCATCTGCTTTAATATTTGGAATTCCTTTTAAGTTATTTTCTCCCTTATCATATCCATCTCTAATTAAATTTCCTGATACTTTTGGTTGTCCTTCTCTAAATGTTTCAAGGAATTGATCTAAACCATTTTTTAATTTGTAAGAAAAAAGAATGTCTTTCTCTTCATCTGTTGTCCTTAATTTAAAATCACCCCAAATTATATTACCTTCAATAGATCCTTGTTTTAACCCTTTTTTAGTTTCTAAAAAAAGAAAATTGTCGAAAATAATATTGTTTTTAACTGCTACTTCACTTCGCTGAAAATAAATACCGTTGTTAAATGCCAAACGATTGTTAGAAAACTCACCTCTTGATTCCATTGTAAATCTCATTGCGCCAGAATTCATTGAAGAATTTTTATTTCCATAAAATTGATTGTTATCAATCGTTACATAAAACTGTTCTTTCGACGGAATTGGATCCAAAGGCAATCCTCCATAACGATGCTCTTGACCTCCTACAAACAAGGCTCCAGCGTCATCCCCGCTTTCTGAATTTACCAAAATATTGTTATTAATTCTTGCAGAACTCCATAAAGCCACAAAAACGGCACCGCCATCATTTCTTGCTAATGCTTTATTACCTAAAAATACATTGTTAGAAATTTCTGCATCACACCAATTAAATATAGAGATTCCACCTCCATCACTACTTCGCATGGGATCATTTGTTCCCGAAACGTTATTTACAAATACATTATTATTAATAATTACATTGCACTTATTATCAAAAGCAATTGCCGCTCCTCTTCCATTTTCGGTACTATTATTAAAAAACACATTGTTTTTAATTGTTGATGAAGCTCCGTTTTCGCCATAAATAGCGCCTCCATTATTCGCCATTTCATGCAAGAAATCTGGATTCCAATTTAAGGGACCCAAAACAACATTCTCTGTAAAAACATTGTTTGTAATTATTGATGATGTATCCTTACTATAAATTGCTGCTCCAGCACCTCTATAAACACCTTTTGAAAAAGTGAAACCATCAATAGTCGTATTATTTGCCACAATAAGTATTCGATTTTGATCCTTTCCAGAAAGTATTGTTTCATTCGAACTTACATCCCTTGACCAATCTGCAGCATTGAATCCTCCCAGCAATGTAATTCCCTGTGTTAGTTGTAAAGTGCCTTCACTATAGTTGCCCTGTGCCACGACAATAGCTGAATCATCAGTGCTGTTATTTATCGCCGTCGTGATACTTTTAAATGGTGATTTTTTAGATCCATTTTCAACGGAATCTTCACTTAAAGCATTCACATATATCACAGTACTGTATTTTGATTCTTCAAATGATGTTGTTAATACTCCTGTTGGTGATGGAAATGCAATTGTGACCGATTGATCTACTGAATTTCCATCATTTGATTCACAGCCCACAAAAAATAGTAATGATATTGCTAAAACAATTGATATTCTTTTATTTAAACCCATACTTTTAATTTTTTTAATCTTTTTTAAATTGCATTGCATATAATTTACTCCCTCTCATTCGATATACTAATTGAATCGTTTTTCCTTTTAATTCTGAAATGTCCGTTCCTTTATTTATCCATTCCACTTTTTTATCGAAAAAATCGCCATTAACATAAACGCATTCATCTACCGAAAATCCGTCAATGGCATTTCCATTTACATCTAAAACACCAACTTGAGTATATCCTGCAGCGTCTGTATCAATGTTTAAAGTGAGATAATCTCCATCAAAAGTAAATGGTTTAGTAACCATTTCAACTTCTTTCTCATACGGGCTATCAATTGACACAAAACCATCTAAACGTTGTGTCAATCTGTATACACCTCTGCCATCGGGATCTTTCTTGTAAGCAGAATGGTATTGTGTTTCACCAAAATAGTATTGCCAAATTTCATTACCTCTTTTAACCATTCCATGAGCAATATATGCCGTTATTACATTTTCCCCAGCATGTTCACCAGGACCTAAATAGGTTGGACGATTGTATCTTTTCCAATTCAATCCGTCTCTACTAACCGATAATTGTGTTTCAATAGGTCCAGACCCCAAACCTCTTTCTTTTTCTCCTAAAGTTCGACGTGTTTCAGGACCATCATTTTCGTAATGGAAATAAACAATTGGAAACGCTACATAGGTATCTGGTGCCCATTCATATTTAGTGGCTTTTGTTATATAAATATCTGTTCCTGGAGGATCTTGAGGTAGAGGGTCAAACTTATGTTCGTATTCCAATCCAAATCCACCAGGGGTTAATAATCCATTGTCTAAAAACCAAGGTTTAGGATCTCTAATTCTAAAATCTCCTTTAAAATTGATATAGTCTTGCTGGGTTAAAACTTTAAATTGATGAGGAATAGCAAGATCTTCTAAAGCCACGACAACTGAACTTCTTTGAGTATCATTTTTAGGTGTAAAGTTGATGCCTGATCTATGATAGGTAATATATTTTTGTTGTTGTTCATCGTAAAATGAACAAGATTGTGTTCCTGATCGAAAAGGTAAAGTAACTGTTTTATTTCTAGTCCATTTATAACCATCAGGTGATGTGTATAAATAAATTCCTCTTCTCGCATAATCACTGAAATATTTCCATCTTTCACTATCTGGCCCATTTGGATCTATAAAAGGATTACCTAATCCACCAACATTTTCTTTAATAACTATATTGGTTCTCCCTTCGTAAGGATCTCCAAAATCGGGTTCGATAAAATTCACTCCATCTGTAGATGTTCTAACGGCTAAGTAATCATCGTTAATAGAATTATATATTCTAATCACTCCTTTTTTATCTTCAATAACAGTTAAATGTTTTCTGAATTGGCCAGTAATTCCCGAAAATACACGTTCCATTTTTTTTGGTGGATTCACTACAAATTCAAGTTCATTATCTATTTTAGAAATAAAAGCATCATCTATAAAGACATGTTTTCGATCTCCTAAATCTAATGTCTCCGAATTTACATTCGCAAAAAGTAACGGAAGTCCTTTTTGAAGTGGCAATTCTTCTCTATCTCTAATTAATGATTTTGAACTAAGGTTTTTAATGTTTTTTTGATCTTTAATTCCATTGTAAAATTCTAGTTCATCTAACATTCCAGGCAACGCATCTTCCCAAAATCCGTTGCGTCCTAAACTAAAATAAGATTCTTTTCCATGATTTAAAGACTTTATTTCAATGGTTGTTGTGCTTCTTTTTCGAGCATCAACATAATGTTTCAATTCATTTTTGGCGGCATTGTAAGCAAATGTATAATGATGCCATTTATTTAAACCTGTAAGATCTTTTTTAGAAGATTTTATTAATGTTTTTGTGCCAGATGGATTGTTTTCAAAAATAAATCCTGTTTGATCTGCTGAGATTCTCAAACTTGTAATCTTATTCTTTTCTCTTAACGGACCTTCGCCTATTTCAAAAATTACAGCTTCTTTAGTTATTTTTTTTGTTGGCTGATACCAAAACTGAACTGTCCAATCAAAATCGCCTAAATTTAGTTTGGTCTCTGAAGCATTTACCATTCCAATTTCTTTTCTTAAATGCTTTTCTCCAGATGCCATTAAACCTGTAAAGAGACCGTTTTCCCAATTCATTGGCACTGCGGTTCTTCCTTTAGGAATTGGTAGTGCTTTACCCATGCCAAAACGAGCTTCATCCATATCAGGGATTTCCAATTCCATGAAAGCAGTTGCATCCAACGCATTTCCATATTTCCCTTTCACTAGCGCACCCGATCTTCCTATAACCAGCGGATAATCATTTTCTGATACATCATCCATAACGTGACTTGGATATAATCCTTGAGGCTCATCAAACAACCATAAGGCGATGGTTTGTGCCTCTGTTTTTTCTGGGATAAAATTTATTATTAATACTAATAATAAGAATGAAAATTTAAATTGATTTAATTTTGTATTCATTGTTTTGTTTTTTAATATTATTATGTTGTTTTAAGATACTTATTTTCTTGCCTTTTTATGTTTTGTTGATATTCTAATATCCATAACTTTTTTGGTGATTTTTTCAAAATTTGCTCAATCTTAACAACTAATAATAACCCCAATTTAAATAAGAGCTCCTTATTCATCTTCTTGATTTTTAAATTTTGTAAATCCTTCAAAAAAGGACTCATTTACAGACTTTGTTACTTTTATTACATCATTAAGAACCTCCACAGAATAAAACATAAACTCCTCATTATCACCAAATGAAGTTGTTTGGTAAACCATTATTGAATTAAATAATATATCATGCATCCACTTATGACCATGTCCAACAAAAATGGCTTTGATCTTATCATTATTTTGAGATAATAGATCATAAAAATCAGGCTCAATTTCTTTAGTTATAGTTCCTGATCTCTTTTTGTACCAATATTCAATATTATCAGTACTCATAGGATGATGATAAAACATGATTACATTCTTACTTTCTGCAATCTGGTTCTTAATCCAATTAATTTGGATAGTGCCAAAAAAATTATTTTGGTATCGACCACGATTACTATTTAGAAACAACAGAGTAAAATCTCCTTTTTTTATAGAATAATATGGTTCTAACCCTGTTTCCTTTTTCCATATTTTTTCCATTTCTAAAATTTCAAATTCTGAAAAAAATCCATCTGCATCACGCTTTTTATCTATCTTATATTCATGGTTACCCATACAACTATGATAAGGAACATTTAAATTCGACATGGCATTTATATAAGATCGTAGTTTATTATTCGGGAGCGAATCTCTATTTAAATCTCTGTTTGAATATAGATAAGATACATTGTCACCAGTTGCTGTAACAAAATCTAAATCATTACTTAATATTTTGTCAGTATTGAATTTCTCAACTAACTCATTTAATCTGATTTCATGACTTTCATTATCACTAACATGAATATCTGACAACACTAAAAACTTAAATTGATCATTATTTATTTCTTTCTTTAATTGAGATTTGCATCCAACAATAGATGTCAATAACACAAAAATTAATATCCCTCTTAAAATTTTCATTATATAAACTAATTATTCACCAATTTCTGTAAATTCTGATTCGCTTCCATCTAGAAATACCGTAATTTATTCAATCCTGCAACATCTAGTTGTTGACCCTTTTTTATAGTTTCTTACAATCATAGCTACTCAATTTTATTAATTTTTACATTATCTATCCAATATACACAAGGCGCTACTTTAGTTCCAGAAGCTGGTAAATCTTCAATTGTTAAAGCTCCTGCTGATGGAGCACCTTGTTCAGCAAAAAGAGCATCTGTATAACCCCTATAGGGTCCTGTTCGGAAAACAATTCTTTCTACCGATATGACTTCTACATCATTAGCAAATGAAATATTTTCTCTAACCAGTTTGTTGTTGTAAAAAGCATTGTATGTTTTATTTTCAGTATCAATGACTAACTTTATTTTTGACCATTCACCAACTGTATAATCTACTGCATCGGTTTTTACCTGATGGCGATCAAACATTAATTTAGTTTCATCAATTCTTAAACGAATAGGTCTTCCAGTACTTTGGTTTTGAATTTCAACTTCGAGAGCATATCCTTGTTGAGCAATCACAGTTTTTAAATCAAAACTAATTTCCACTTTTTTACTTTCAGGAAAAATACGTTCTACTTTAGCGTAATCATAAGGGCTTTCATCTCTTAATTCTAAAACAGTATTTTGATTATTCGGATTTTCAATAAGATTTAATGCTGCCCATTTTGGGACGTACAAATTCCACAATTTAAGGTCTTGTATACTCTTGAGATTTTCAAAATTTTGATTTACATTTTTGTTTACTTTTCCTTTTATAGGAACATTAATTCGAGACAACCAAATATCTTCTTTATTCACACTATAAGTCACCCAAAGTTCATCTCCTGGAGGATTTCCGTTTCCTTCAATAATTCCTCTGAAATATTGTGCACCAATTCGTTTGTGAATTCCTTGATATCTCCTTTGTGGTATATCCCCTCTAACAGCCATCATTCTATCATAATCACGTCCATCATCAGACGTCATTACAACCATAGGATAACGATTTCTAAAACCTGCTGTTTGGTCATGAACTAAAGCAAATCTGCCATCATCTAGTTTTTGTCCCCAAACCTTTGCGCCAGTTGGGTTTAACGTTTTATTTTTTGTGAAAGGCGTCCATGTTTTTCCATCATCTTCACTTAAAGCAGACCATTGGTTTTTCCAAATTCCAACTACTACTCCATCATTTCTATGGTAATAATTGAATGCTTTACCTGCTCCTCTTGAGGTGGTAATTGTTTCGCTGAAATAAGCTGCTCCTTCCACATCACCTGGATCAACAACGTAAAATCCATCCTTTGCTCTATCTTCTTCCCACCATTGTAGAGAAACTAGTTTATCATTTAATAAAGACTCACAAGCTTCAATAAATTCAGAATCTTCACTTTTTTTGTAAAAAGGAAAATTTGTATTAGTCTCGTTATAGTTATTATGAGTGTTATAACGAATGAAATAAATTGGCCCATAAGTTCCGTCTTCTTTTACTTCTCTTACAACTCTACCAATTCCTTGACCTGCATTTGGTGAGTGTCTTGGAGTTAAACAATAACTGTAAAATGCACTAGCCAATAATTTACCGTTGGGTGCTACATAAAAGCCCATTCTTTGATGCATTACTGCTTTTGTTCCCTCAGGTAAATAACCTTTATCAGTTTTTATTTCTGGAAGGTCGTATATTGGAAAAATTACTTCAGGGTCAGACCAATCTTTGCCATTTTCCGAAGTCATGAGCAAGACACGAGTTGGAGGTGTGTGTTCTTGAAATTCTCCACTCAAATATTCTAAATAGAATTTATTATTCCAATAACTTAAATATGGTTGATGGTTGTACGTCCAGCCTGTTTTACTTCCTTTTTCAGTTGGATTTACTCTATTTGCTCTAAAAGCTTGGTAATTATGTACTCCAACTGCATGCGGCAATCCACCGTCAAAATATTTTGCATCTGGTTGCAATCCTTCTGAATAAATTATGGGTTCTGCAAGAGACTTTTTAACAGAAGGTGGCCTCTTTTGAGAAAACATTGTTAAGCATACTAATAAAGCGATTAATAGTGGCAATATTTTTTTAATTGATAAATTCATTATTCTAAAATTTAATTTTTAAATATTTGCTCTTTTTTTCTCTATCCATCCAGAATATGTGAGACTTTTATCAACATCTTTTTTAGGAAAAAGGTAACTTGCTGACCAACTCACAAAAAATAATACTATATGACTATATACACCAAGCATGTACTTATGATGCGTAAAATTGAAAGCACCAAAATCCAATAGCATCTGATTACTATCTCCAATTGGTTTAGATGTTAAAATTGCATAAGCTGTGAAAAGTACAGATGCAATAATGCCTATATATAGGCCTTGTTTATTAGCCCTTGGTACAAATACACCTAAAAGAAATATCCCTACAATTCCACCCGAAAATATTGCATAAAGCATAAATACAATACCTAGAACACCTTTATTGCCTGCAGACACATAAATTGAGGCAATGATCATTGCGGCAATCCCAGATAGAACAACTAAAATTTTTCCAACCTTCACTTGTTGCGCATCTGTGCTATTTGGTCTTAATTTTTTATAAAAATCATCTACACCTACTGCAGAAAGGCAATTTAAATCTGAATCAAGAGAAGAAATAGCAGCACCTAAAAGTGCTGAAATGATGATTCCAACAACACCTACTGGTAATTTGGTCATAATAAAATAAGGAAATACCGCATCATCTCTTAACCCCTCTGGAAGCATATTGGCATCACCTGAATAAAAAGCATATAAAGCTGTACCAATAAACATAAATAAAGTCCAAACAGGAACTACCATTAAAACACCCATTACAGAAGCTTTTTTTGCCTCTTTGTCTGATTTTGCTGTTAAATATCTTTGGACAATAGTTTGATCTGTCCCATATTTTTGAATAGCATAGAATACACCATTAATAGCCATTACCCAAAAAGTGAGATTAACAAAATCCCAGTCAAAAGGGCCCAAATTTATTTTATTATTTTCACCAGCAATGTCTAAAATAGCACCTAATCCTCCTTCCATATTAACTATAATAAATGTCAAGGCAATTAAACCACCAATAATCAATAAAAACCCTTGTATAACATCTAACCATATGACAGCTTCCATCCCTCCATATAATGTCAATAATACAACTGCTATACCTAAAACTATTATTACCGTATAAGTATCAATTCCTGTCATACTTGATACAGCTAGGGCTAGAATAAAAAATACCGAGCCCATTTTTGAAAAGTGTGCGAATATAAAACCTATCGAACTATAAGCTCTAGCAAAATATCCAAACCGCTTTTCAAAGTATTCATAAGCACTCAATCCAATAACATTTCTGTAAAGAGGGACAATAAAAGGAATAATTAATAATACAGTAAGAGGCACCATTATACCTTGAACTAAAAGTATCCAATTGGAACCAAATCCAGCTCCTGGATAAGCTAAAAAAGTAATACTACTAATTAAAGTAGCAAATATTGACATCCCAATTGCCCATGCTGGCACATTACCTCCAGCAGAAAAAAATTGTGACGTACTGTTTTGTTTTTTAGAAAATCGTAATGCTACTCCAATCATAATAATTAAACTTAAAATGATTATTATATAATCAACTATATGCAATGAATTATAATCCATATCATTATTATTTTTTAATTAAATTTCCAAATTGATTTTGGCCATACATAACTTCCTGGTTTTACAGTTAAGCATAAACCTTTTTTATTCTCAACTCTCATTCTAGCAACTCCTGGAGCAATTGATTGTATAGGGAAAAAGGCATTTATTTCTAACTTTTGAGTAATTATATATGCTGTTGACCCTCCTTCTATAAATAATTCATCAATCGCTATAGTATTGAGAATGCTTTTTACTAACAATCCAAGAATATTTTTAATTTGCCAACCTCTGATTGTATTAATTCCAGGTTGCTGAAGAACGGATATAATAATTTTTTTATTTGATTTATACTTTTGGATGATTTCATCCGACCACTGATCAATTAGCTCTTGGTTGTATAAGCGATTATTATATATGCTGTCTGGCATACTAACTACAACATGTCCTTTAGCACGAGCATCTAACACAGCTTGCTTACTTATTGGAAAATTACTGCCACATACATAAAGTAAATTTTTATTATCATCAAATGATGTGTCATCATAATTCTGTTTTATATTGCTCCTTTTTTCTAGAATTGCATCAAAGAAACCAGCACCACCACTAGGAAGTGTTTCAGCATCAATTTTCTTTGCCCATTCTTTTAAATCGTTCATATTTAACGTATTTCCAATTAACAATCCTTTTTCTGGTAACTTTACGTTATGTGAAACACTTGTTATGGACAAATCATCAGTTCTGCCAATAATATCTAGTACTTTAGAAGACTTCGCCTTAAAGACCAAATCGTTTACAAATTTTGATTCGATCAACGGTTTTCCGTCTATATAATATATGCCATTATTAATGATACGATTCAAAATTGGATTTGCCGGAACAACTAGTGCTCTTGATTTTTCAGATGCCTTTAATTGTGCTTTTATTTCAACCCCAATATTTCCTCTTAAAACAGAGTCGATCTTTTTATAAATAAACTCAGGGTTTAATTTTAATAATTCTTTAGTAATCTTTTCAGATTCTTGAACTGCTTTTTCAGAATCAAAAGCCCTCATTTCTGTAGCAATAATTAACAAATCGATATTTTCAAGCGCATTAACTTTAGTAACTATAGCTGTTTTATAACCATATAGCAATCCCAAACCTCCAATTTCGGCTGCTCCTGTAAAATCATCTGCTATAACGGCTATCATTAATTTATTTTTTTAGGGGTTTTGTTTTATTCAATCTAACTGCGTATTTTATGGCTAATACCATGGCATCCGCGCTTGCAATATTTTGACCTGCAATTTCCATGGCAGTTCCATGATCTACTGATGTTCTTATGATTGGTAATCCCAAAGTAATATTTACACCTCTAACGCTTTTCATTTGTTTAGCGATTTTGTCCCAGTTAAATCCAACAACTTTAAAGGGTATATGGCCTTGATCGTGATACATTGCTACACAACCGTCATATACACCGCCAATGGCTTTTGGAAACAAAGTATCGGAGGGAATTGGTCCTTCAACATTATATCCTTTTGCCAATGCTTCTTGAATTGCTGGAATAATTTCTTTTTCTTCTTCATTACCAAATAACCCTCCATCACTAGAATGAGGGTTTAATCCTGCAACTCCAATTCTTGGTTTTTCAATCCCAATTCTTTTACATGCCTCATCTAATAATTCTATAGTTTCTAATATTCTTTCTTTTTTAACCAAATCACAAGCTTTACGCAATGATACATGAGTAGAAACATGTATAACTCTTAAATCTTCCTCAACCAATAACATAGCATATCTCTTTGTCCTAGTATATTTGGCATAAATTTCAGTATGACCACTAAACTTATGACCAGCTAAATTAATTGACTCCTTATGGATTGGCCCGGTAACGGTTGCATCCAATTCTTTCTTCAATGCGAGATCAATGAGTTTCACAACATTTTCGAAGGCCGCGTTGCCATATTCAGCAGAAACTTTGCCCATTTTATGATTTTCAATTGATACATTTTGCATATCAATTGCATCAACAGTTCCTTTTTCAAATTTTGCTTCAGAGACTTGTTTGATTTTATTTATCCTTAAATTAAGCCTTGTTATTCCTACTGCTTTTTCTAAAACATTAGCATCACCAATTACAATAGGTTTACAAATTTCTCTTATTTCTTCCATCGCTACAGATTTAACTATAACTTCTGGTCCAATACTCGCTGGGTCACCCATTGAAATCCCTATAATTGGTTTATTTTCACTCATATTAATTTTTATAGATTCCAAATTTTTCTAAAACTTCGTTTTCAATTATTTTTAATTCACTAGAAGAAACGGTCATCATCGGAGAAGCGACATAGGATTCGCACAATCCAAAAGATTTCATCATTGCTTTAAAAATTGGAAATGCATCACTTAAAATATTCCCTTGTTGGTAATAGGCGCTAATCACATCTGTAATTTTCTGAATTTGATCTCCTTTTTCAATATCTCCTCTTCTTACAGCATCATAAATTTCCCTGTACAATTGAGGGACAAGATTTGCGCTACTTGGCACTATTCCGTCAAGCCCATTTTGAAGACCATAAGACGACATTGCTGCCCATCCTAAATGGAATGTAAAATCTTTCCTTTTTTTCCATAAGCTCAATGATTCTTCCAAACGGTCATCACCTCTTTGAGAATCTTTGAACCCAACAATGTTTTCATGATGACTTAACTTATCTACCAATTCTAAAGGCATTGATAAGTTTGTTGTAACGGGTATGTTATAGGTCATTAACGGCAACGGAACGGCATCAGCTAATTTTTCAAAATAGTTTAACATATGCTTTTCATCTATTGGATAGTAACAAGGTAGATGAGCTACTAAAACATCTACTCCAAAATCAGCAAACTGTTTGGCGTTATCAATAGATTCTTCCAAACAACTGCCTGAAATTCCAGCATAAACGAGGTTTCTTTGGTTTACTGCTTCAACGGTATACTTAACTAAATTTAATTTTTTATAATTTGATATTGAAGAAGACTCACCTGTTGTTCCTAACACAAAAGCATTGCATTTATTTTTTATGAACCCATCAATAATGTTCTCAACGCCTTGTTTATCAATATCCAAACTTTCGGTTAATGGTGTTAACATTGGAACAATAACACCACAATATTTTTCTTTATGATTCATATTGTTTTTTGATTTTAAAATGCCGCTTTATAAATTGTTTTTGCATCTTCTAATTCCACTTTTTTTGGATTATTTTTTAACAACCTATGAATTTCAAGAGCATTATTAGCCATTTTATCTATAGCGGTTATAGGAATACCCAAATCTGATAATTTGCTTGGAATTTTACATGCTGCATTTAATTCTCTAATTTTCAAAATTCCGTTTTTTGCTGTTTCTTCATCTGTGTGACCAATTTCTGCGCCTAATACTTTGGCTATGTTTGCATATTCTATTATTGCTTTTGGTAAATTAAATTCCATTACATAAGGCAATAAAAGTGCATTTGATAAACCATGCGGAATATGGAATTCTGTTCCTAAAGGATATGAGAGTGCATGAACGGCTCCTGTATTAACCGGACCTAAACACATTCCCCCATATAAACTACCAAGAGCAACATTTGTTCTGGCTTCTAAATCATTTCCGTTTTCACAAGCTTCTACAAGATTCTCGGCTATCAATTTAATTCCTTCTATTGCAATCACGTCAACAACTGGATGAGAAAATTTATTTGCATACGCCTCTAAACAATGCGTTAGAGCATCAATACCTGTTGCTGCAGTTATTGATGCTGGAACACTCAACGTTAATTTTGGATAGATATAAGAAGCATCTGGCACTAAAAATGGACTGATAACTCCTTTTTTGCCTCCGTTTTCATCAATAAAGATGGCATTAGGAGATACTTCGCTTCCTGTTCCTGAAGTTGATGGAATACAAGCAAGATATGTTTGTCTTTCTCTTAAATTTCCAATACCAATAATTTCATCAATAGTTTGAGTGTTTTTTAATTGTGCAGCAACTAATTTAGAAACATCTAAAACACTTCCACCTCCTATACCAACTATACTATCTGCTTCAAAGGATTTTGCTTTTTCTAAAACTACGTTAAACTCTTGAAAAGAGGGCTCATTTAAAATAGACATATCAAGTTCATATTCAATACTTTTACCTTTAAAAGTTTCTAACAATTCTGACAAGTGATCTATTAAAAAAGGAATAGTTAAAATAAATAATCTTTTATACCCTGATGCTATAAAATCGTTTTTAAAGACTTCTAAAGCTTCGTCTCCAAAAACCAACTTTCCAGGATGCAATAATGTAATCGTTTTCATTTTATTTAAAATTATTGCCTATTTGGAAAATGCATATCTATATAATGATAATCTTTCCCTTCTGGCCACTCTAACTCTGGCAAGTATCTCTTTTCATAATCAAAGTTAGGATTGATTTTCATTTTATTTGCACCAACTTCATTTAACCAGTTATGCAATCTATTTTTCATTTTGATTACAAGCTCTGGCATTTCGTTTGCAAGATTTTTGCTTTCACCAATATCCTCTTTAATATTATATAAATCGTACTGGTAATCTAATCCTTGTATAGACCTTTCGTACCACTCAATTAATTTATAATCCCCCATTCTAATTGCTCCAGAAGGTTTATATCCTTGCCTGTGATAATGAGGGAAATGCCAAAATAATGCATCTCTTTCAATAAATTTTTCTCCTCTTAAAACAGGGACTAGACTAATGCCATCTATTTCTTCATCATCAGACACACCTCCAATAATTTCAGCCAAAGTTGGGAAGAAATCATTTGTGATCATTGGGACATCACTTACTGTACCGGGTTTAATAACTTCTGGCCATTTTATTGCAAAAGGAACACGTATTCCTCCTTCAAAAACCATCGCTTTACCTCCTCGTAATGGAGCTTGATCTTGGTAATATTTAAATCCTCCATTATCTGAAAAGAAAACTATAATAGTATTATCAGTTAAGTTTAAATCTTCAAGTTTAGTAAGAATTCTCCCAATACTTCTATCCATTCTTTCTATCATAGCACCCATAATTGGATTGTTTACTCTATTCTCATTGTGTTGCTTGGTTTTATAAGAATTTATAAGATCTTTATCTTCCATTAAAGGACGGTGAACTACATGATGAGAAACATAGGCAAAAAATGGTTTGTCTTTATTGTTTTCTATAAATTGTAAGGTTCTATCAGTAATTTCACCTACATGATGTGCGTCTTTAGAGTTTGAATCCGGTTTTGGTTTTACTGTAGCTAAAACATCATCAAAACCTTGAGATTCAGGATCACCTAAACGACCATCTTGATAATTTTTATCCTTGTTTAAATGCCATTTACCAAAATGTCCTGTGGTATATCCCTGTTTTTTAAACAGTTCTGCTAGAGTAACTTCTTTCATAGACAGACCTTCTTTTCTTTGTTCTGCAGAAAGTAATGGGGCATAAGGATAACTATTCCCTGGAAGGTAATCTGTTAAATGGAGTCTAGCAGGGTATTTACCTGTCATAATACTTGCTCTTGCTGGTGAACAAATAGGTGCTGCAGCATAAGCGTTTGTAAAAGACATCCCACTTGAAGCTATACCATCAATATTTGGAGTGTCATAATAATTTGTAATCCCATGATATTTTACTTGGTTCCAACCCATATCATCGGCAAGTATGAATACAACATTCCATTGTTTATTTTCATTACTTGATTGCACCTGATCCTTTTTACACCCAAATAATGTGAGTGCAAGTATTAATGCAAACAGTTTAAAGATTTTAAATTTAATCATAGTTGGCTAATAATATGGTTTGAATAAAAGATGGTTAATTTAAATTTTATAATTCATCATAATTGTAATGGTTGAACGCATTACCCTACATATTACAACCAACCATTCAATATATAAAATAAACTAAAAAACTACATTATTCTATAATGACCATCTAAGACCTGTATTAAACGATACACCATTGACACCATGTTCTCTAGCTCTTGAGGGAATTCCAATATAATTGTATCTTGGTCTATTATTAATATTTGAAAATTCTACAAATAAGCTAAATCCTTTTGAAAAGTCATAATTTCCTGATATGTCCCATTGAGTAAACTCTTCTCTCCATTCATCATTAGCACTATTTTCTCCAACTTCTTCAATAAATTTTCCACTAAAATTAGCAGCTATACGAGCCGTTAATCTTCTTTTTTGATAAGTTAAGGCAAAATTGCTCACATTTTCCATTTGGTATGGTAATAAATCTATATCAGTTCTATTTGAATCGGGACCAAGGTCTATATCACTCGATGAAGTATGAGTATAATTAGTATATATACCAAATCCAGATAAGAAACCTGGTAGTTTAGTAAATTGTTGTTGCCAAGTTAACTCATAACCAAATAATTTTGCTCCAGCACCATTTACTGGTTTTTCAAAATCAAAACCATCATACACTCCTCCTGATACAACACCTGTAGAACGGAAGATAAATCTGTCCATATCTTTTAGAAAAAGACCTCCAGACAGAATTCCAATTCCTTTAAAAAAATGCTCGCCAAGTAAATCTAAGTTATATGAAGTTGTAGGATCTAAATTTCCGTTTCCAATAAGAGTTTCCTCTTCATCAATATCAGTTATAGAATATGGAACCATATCAAAAAATTGAGGTGCAGCGACACCTCTACTATATGCAAATCGTATATTTGTGTTTTCAGTTACTCTGTACCTAAATTGCATATTTGGAAAAACTTGTGTATATGATTGTTTAACAGTTGTTTGATCAGCACTAACAAATTCTTTATCATCCAGCACTAAATTAGTACCAGTATAATCAGTATTAGTAAACTCTGTTCTTAACCCTAATGTTACTAAAAGCTTACCATAAGTTTGATTAGTCATAAAATATACACCGGTTATACTTTCTTCAGCATCATAAGGTTCTCCAAAATTAACATCATTTCTTTCTTCGGCTTCAAACATTCCTGAGCCTTGATTTGAATTAAAGAAATCTCTAAACCCCTGACTGTCTAGAGGACTACCCAAATTATAATTGCTATGAATGATTATATCGTCTCCACCTGTTTCAAATTGACTCAATAACAAATCATTTGATCCTTCCCATTTCCATTTTTGTCTTATATCTTGTCTGTCTTTACTATTTGATCTATTTTTTGCTCCAAATTTAAATTCTCCCGAATCTGCTCCTAAAAGCATTGGAAGTGAAAAATTTAAAGCTGTTGTATTAACAGTATTAGTTGTATTCTCAATTTTATTATCCAATGCATCAAGCTCGAAATTGGATCCATCAGAAAGATTTATACCATTTGTAACTTCCCATCCTGGACTTTTTGAATTTAAATCTGTCATTCTTAAATTCACATTTTTTAATTGAAATTCAGGTTTTAATTGACCATCGTCTTTTTTTGTAAAAGCATCACTTGTAGAAAACTTATAATCCATTAATACTTTACCAAGTCGATGTTCTCCACCAAACATAATTGAAGTCACTTTTTGTTCTTCTAATCTATCATGTAATGAACGGATAACCCTAGCCCCTTCAACTTCAGTTGCAGAAAGGTAATCACCTTTATCCCATCTTACTCGTAATTTTTGCCTCATCTGGTCGTCCCATCGATAATTAAACACACCTATAAAATAAATACGATTTTTATCATTGAATCTATATTCAAGTTGACCATTAAGGCCTAATCGATCTCTTTGATTTACAGACCTTTGAATATCTGTATCTCTAAGAGCAAATGGAATTTCATTATCATTAACATCATCACGATTTCCCCATTTATGTTCATTATTAAAACGTACTTTATTAGTTACCGCCCAGTTTGCATTGAGTGAAACCCCAAATTTTTTATTTTCTCCCAAAATATCTGAAAAATCTATTGAAGTACGCCAATTTTGTTTATCTGCATTTCCGCTTTTACCACCACCAAATTTAACATTAAATAATCTCTTACTATTGTCAAAAGCACTTCTGGTTTTTAAGTTAACAGAACCGCCAATAGCATTGCCATCCATATCTGGAGTAATAACTTTAACTACTTCAATACCACTTAACTGATCTGCTGAAATTACATCTAATTCGACTCTTCTGTTTTCTCCAGATGAAACCGCTACTTGCTCACCATTTATTGTTACATTAGTTAATGAAGGAGATGTCCCTCTTATTGCAACAAAACGTCCTTCACCCAGATCTCTTTGAATTGTTACACCCGAAATTCTTTGCAATACTTCTGCAGTATTTAAATCTGCAAAGCTTTTTATTTGTTCTTCAGAAATAACATTTTTTACTGTAATAGATTCTTTTTGTGTATTCAAAGCTTTAGCTTGCCCACCTCTATTTCCTATTACGGCAACTTCATTAAGATTCAATATTCCCTCTTCCATTTTTATATTGTACACAACAGTACTCGTACTAGATACTGATACTGATTCTTCATAGATATTGTACCCAATGTAACTTACTTTAATAGTATAATCGCCTGCTTCAACATTACTAAAATAGTAGTTACCATCCATTGATGTAACAACCGAATGTTTGGTGCTTACTAACATTACATGAGCTCCAGGTAAAAATCCTTGTTCGTCAGATACAGTACCTTTTAAATCGCCATTAGTTTGTGCAGAAATTCCGACAAAGGTCAACAATGTAAATAATAAACTCATAAACCAATGTTTCTTTGTTTTCTTAATTTTTGTTTTCATAATTTAATTTTTTAGTTATTGTATTAATTCATATTTATTAATTTTAATTTTTAAAATATTCTTTTATGTAAACGTTTACATTTATGATAAAAATATTTTGTTTTATTTTAAATAGCAATAGAAATATTTTTAACCACATTAATATTCTTACAAGATTTTCTTATCATTAATTTTGTTTTTATGATTACGCTTATATTTGACCTTGTTGAATTTTGAATTCTTTGTAATAATAATTCAGCAGCTCTTTTACCTACATCATATCCAGATTGTCTAACAGCTGTTAATGGTGGATTCAAAGAATTTGACCAATACATGTCATCAAAACCTACTATAGATATATCTTCCGGAATAGTTAATTCTCTTTTTATAGAAAGTCTTAAATAAATAGGAGCATTTTCGCTTTTGCTTAAAATTTCATATTTAATAGTAGCCATAAGTATTGAGTCTTTAACAAATCGAATTTATAACATTTTTAATTCTTGCCAACTGTTTGCCAACCATTTTTTAATCTTACTAATCCTTAGTTAATTTTAATTATACTTATAAAAGCCTTCATTACGAACCAATAATTAACTTTAAAGAAGATTTGTTGTATTTCACAAAGGGCTCGAAATGTGTTAAAATAAGGGGGTTCAAGTCCCACCTCGAGTACTTCGCGAGAGACATCTGAAAAGTTGTCCCCCTTTTTATTTTCAAATATTTGCAACTCATTAATTGTCTGTAATATATACTCTACACTTGGATTTAATTTTGGAATTTGATAATCCTTCTGCTCAAATTCTAGTTTATCATCAAAGATCGAACTCATGAATTTTGGCAAAGTATCCTCATCACCGATTTTGATAATTTTATTGATTTGTCATAAGTTCTACTGCAAAATGAATAAAATTAGTTTATAAATATATTTGTTATTATTAAAATTTTATAATATATTTAATAATGTAAACGTTATCATTTTTTAATTTTATTAAATATTGATTAATAAAAAAAAGTATTGTTAACGTTTAAAATTATTATTAAAATGAAAAATGTTGCAAAATTAGCAGAAGTATCGATAGCTACAGTATCGAGAGTGATTAATAACGCTAAAAATGTAAACCCAAACACGAAAGCAAAAGTCTTATTGGCGATTAAAAAATTAGATTATTATCCCAATAGAGTTGCACAAAGATTAAGAAGTTCTTCTAGAAAAAATAAACTTATTGGATTGGTATTGCCCGACATTCAAAACCCTTTTTACGTTGACGTTATTAGGGGTGTTGAAGAATTTGCTTATCTAAATAACTTTGCGGTTATGATTGGTAACTTTGGACAGGATGAAAAGAAAGAAAAGCTTTATTTGGAAATATTACAATCTGAAGAGGTAGATGGGTTTATTGTGGCTCCATCTCATGGTAAAGACCAGAATATTAAAAAAATAATTAATAAAGAATTTTCAGTTGTTTGTATCGATAGAGGTCTTTCAGAAATTGATGTTGATGTAGTTAAGGTTGATAACGAACATGGTACCTTTAATGCTATTGAATATTTAATTTCTTTAGGCCACAGAAAGATTGCTCATATTACTGGGCGTCAAGATATTCCAACAACACAGGAGAGAATTATAGGATTTGAACGAGCAATGAATGAAAATGATGTTAAGATTGATTATAATTTAATTAAAACTAAGAAATCAGATTACCAAAGTGGTGTTCAGTTAATGGGTGAACTATTAGACTTATCAGATCCACCAACTGCTGTTTTTACTGCGAATAATCTTTTAACTTTGGGTGCTCTTGAGACTATTCATAAAAGAGGATTAACTATTCCGGAAGATATATCTATAGTAGGTTTTGATGACATGT
>TARA_B110000090_G_scaffold210134_1_pt1 | contig 40134 bp, 40 predicted proteins | sample TARA_B110000090 | Tara Oceans TARA_B110000090 (sample SAMEA4397239) | marine metagenome | biome: Polar Biome; feature: [SRF] surface water layer (ENVO:00010504); material: water (ENVO:00002006), including particulate matter (ENVO:01000060) such as... | depth 5 m
AGTTCTTTTGCCTTTGCTACAAATTGATTTCCTGGACCAAATATTTTATATACTTGAGGAATCGTTTCTGTTCCATAAGCCATTGCTGCTATTGCTTGTGCACCACCAACTTTAAATATTTTCGTAACACCAACCAACGATGCTGTATATAAAATGGCAGGATTAATGTTTCCGTTTTTGTCTGGAGGCGTACACAAAACTACTTCTTTACATCCCGCAATTTTTGCTGGAATCGCTAGCATTAATATGGTAGAAAATAATGGGGCTGTTCCTCCTGGAATATATAATCCAACTTTTTCAATAGCCACATTTTTTCTCCAACATTTTACACCTTTGGTTGTTTCAATAATAGGTTCTTGAGTGTTTTGAGAAGTATGAAATTTCTCAATATTATGTTTTGCAATATCAATCGCCTTTTTTAAATCTTCTGGAACTAATTGAATCGCCTCATTTATTTCATTTTCGCTAGCTACCAAAGAACTTAAAGTAGACTTGTCAAATTTTTCCGTAAAATCAAATAACGCAGTATCTCCTTTTAGTTTTACTTCAGATAAAATTTCAGAAACTATATTCGTAAATTGATTTCTTTCAAATTCAGGTCTTGTTAATAGTTCGGGCCATTTATTTCTTTTTGGATATTTTATAGTTTTCATCATATCACCATTTTATCAATTGGAACCACTAAAATACCTTCTGCACCTGCTAATTTTAATTCATCAATTACTTCCCAAAATTCCTCCTCTTTAATTACACTATGTAATGAACTCCAACCTTCTTTTGCTAATGGCAAAATAGTTGGACTTTTTAAAACAGGTAAAATTGTAGTTACTTTTTCAATATTTTCATTCGGAACATTCATTAAGATATACTTAGTATTTTTTGCTCTAAGTACTGCTTGAATTCTAAATAATAATCGAGCTAAAATAGCCTCTTTTTCTTGATTCAAATCTTTACTCTTAGCCAATACTGCTTCAGATTTTAAGATGACTTGCGTCTCTTTTAAACCATTTTTAAAGAGTGTGCTTCCAGAACTCACTATATCACATATCCCATCAGCAAGACCAATGTTTGGTGCAATTTCAACTGAACCAGAAATTACGTGTATATCTGCCTTTATATTATTTTTATCAAAATATGCTTGAACAGTATTAGGGTAAGACGTTGCTATTTTTTTTCCATCAAAAAAACGTATAGATTCGTCTTCAATTTCTTTTGGAACAGCTAATGAAACCTTACATTTTGAAAACCCTAATTTTTCAACAATCTCAATTTCTTTTTGCTTTTCTATCAGCAAGTTTTCTCCTATTATAGCAACGTCGACAACTCCATCTTCTAAATATTGAGGAATGTCAGAGTTTCTAAGGTATAATAATTCTATTGGAAAGTTTGACACATCAACTTTAAGTTGATCAATTCCATTTTTAATATTTATTCCACAACTTTTTAAAAGTTTGATAGAATCTTCATTTAACCTTCCACTTTTTTGAATGGCAATTTTAAGTTTAGTCATTACTTCTTTTTTTATTGTTAGAATAAACCAAGTAGATTTTAAATACAAAAAAATCCGTTTGATTTACTCAAACGGATTTTAGAAAAATTTATATGCAAATTACATATATATCACTTTCTTCTCGCTTGAGTGCCAGTATGAAAATGATGAAGATGCAATTGATTTGTATTCATTTCGTTTATTTTATGGGGTCAAATATATATAGTTTTTATCTTATTGCAAATTCTTTTTAAACTATTTTAAAAAAAATCACGCAATCGCTTGAGGAATTCGATTACATTTTTTTTAGAACTAAAAAAAATTATTCGAAAATTACTGTTTCATCGTTTTTAAACCATGAGTTATAATATTCTTGATGAATTTTCTCAATACTATTTCGTTTTACCTTCAGCGTAGGAGTAATCAATCCATTATCTACAGTCCAGTCTTCCTTCATAATGATGATTTTTTCAATTTTCTCATACTTTTTAAGTTTTGGATTCACTTCAATAAGTATGTCAATTAAACTTTGGACTAAAGGTTCTTTAGCTATAGCATTTCCTATTTCGGATAATGTAATCAGAGCGATCGGTTGAGGAATTCCAGTTCCTACAACACATATTTGTTCTATAACAGGGTTTTTAGCCAATTTTAATTCAATAGATGAAGGTGAAATGTATTTCCCCTTGTCCGTTTTAAATTGATCTTTAATACGTCCTGTTATTGATAAGAATCCATCGTGATCATAATCTCCTTTATCACCTGTTTTAAAGTAGCCTTCATGATCAAATACAGAAGCCGTTGTTTCTGAATCTTTATAATATTCTTTAAACAAGCAGTTGTTTTTAATCAATATTTCTCCCTCAGGAGATAGTTTAGTTTTTACATTTGGAAGTCTTTTCCCAACAGTTCCAATTTTATTATTTCCTGGTAAATTAAAATGTGAAATAATACAATCTTCAGTCATACCATACCCTTGTAATATTTCAACACCCATTTTATTATACCATCGCATAACGCTAGCAGACAATGGTGCTGCGCCAGAGATTATAAATCTAGCATTAGAAAGTCCAAGTTTTTCTTTTAACTTACATTTAATAATTGTTCTTAAAATCGGAATACTTAAAAGAACATTCAATTTCTTCTGAGGCATTTTTTCTAAAATTTTTTCTTGAAATTTTGACCAAATCCTAGGTACTCCAAAGAAAATGTCTGGCTGACACTTTTCAAGATCAGATGCAAATGTTGCTAACGATTCAGGAAATGAAAATTCAGCACCTACGACCAATCCATGCGTGCCAATTCCAATGCGCTCTGCAGCATGAGCCAATGGCAAATATGAAAATAGACGCGCTCCTTGTGGAAGCTCCATAACAGACCGTATAATATTTGTAGATTCTACAAGGTTTCCAACCGTGTGAACCGCACCTTTTGGATAGCCTGTCGTTCCAGAAGTATAGATAATAGTAAATATATCATCTGATTTTATAACTGGAAATTCTATAATTGGTTCTTGGTTAGTGACTAAATACTCCCAAGATTGTCCTTCATTCTCACCATACAAACTAATACTTATTTTATGAATATCAGGTATGCCTGATTTTTGAGATTCAAAATCATCTAATTTTCCAATGATGATTGCTTTAGATTCACTGTGCTCTAGAACATGTAGAATAGAGTCCGCACTAGATGTAGGATACAATGGTATCGAAACATGACCAGACATCATTATTGCCAAATCTGATAGTATCCAATGAGCACAATTTTTAGAAAGCAAGGCTATATGACTCTTTTTTGGTAAATCATAGTCTTTAATAGCTGAAGCTATTTTTCGTGCATCCACTCCCGCTTCGGCAAATGTGTATCTGATTATTGAACCATTAATTGGTTGTATTAAAAAGGAAGCGTTAGGGTTTTTTTGTTCCCAAAACAGAAATGCTTCTAAAGGAGAATTGAAATTTCGCATAGTCACGAAGTTAAATAAAAAAATTAATAATATGTGCTATAGATTTTAATTATAACACGCTAATATATATTTATCATAAATTGATATAAAGAAATAAACATTTGAGTAAATTTGTTACAATAATAAGTTCAAAAAAATATTTAAAATATGGATAATAGTAACGATATCAGTAAGTGCCCTTATATGAGTGGAGGACAAAAAGAAAGTGCTGGTGGAGGAACCTCTAACAAAGAGTGGTGGCCTAACCAACTAAAGTTAAATGTTCTTCGTCAAAATTCATCAAAATCTGATCCAATGGATACAGGTTTTGATTATGCAAAAGAATTTAGTTCTCTTGATTTAAAGGCATTGAAAGATGATCTTTATATATTAATGACTGACTCTCAAGATTGGTGGCCAGCAGATTATGGTCATTATGGAGGTTTATTCATTAGAATGGCTTGGCACAGTGCGGGTACTTACCGTATTCAAGACGGACGTGGTGGCGCAGGTTCTGGTAGCCAACGTTTTGCTCCATTAAATAGCTGGCCTGACAATGGGAATTTAGACAAAGCGCGTTTACTATTATGGCCAATCAAACAAAAATATGGTCAAAAAATTTCTTGGGCAGATCTAATGATTCTTGCAGGTAACTGTGCTATAGAATCAATGGGATTAGAGACTTTTGGTTTTGGTGGAGGAAGAACAGATGTATGGGAACCAGAACAAGATATTTATTGGGGATCTGAAACAGAATGGCTTGGAGATAAAAGATATTCTGGAGAAAGAGATTTAGAAAATCCTCTTGGAGCAGTTCAAATGGGATTAATTTATGTAAATCCAGAAGGACCAAACGGAAATCCAGATCCATTAAAATCTGCCATTGATATTCGTGAAACTTTTGCTCGTATGGCAATGAATGATGAAGAAACTGTTGCTTTGGTTGCAGGTGGTCATACCTTTGGTAAAGCACATGGTGCTGCCGATCCTGATAAATATGTAGGAAGAGAACCTGAAGGAGCAAGTATTGAAGAACAAGGAAAAGGTTGGAAAAATACATTTGGCACAGGAAAAGGAGATGACACTATTACAAGTGGAATTGAAGGAGCTTGGACGCCAAACCCAGATAAATGGGATCATGATTATTTCAGAGTTTTATTAGATTATGATTGGGAGTTAACAAAAAGTCCTGCTGGAGCAAATCAGTGGAAACCAACTGCCGCTTCTAATCCAGATATGGCCCCTTCTGCTCATGACGCATCAAAAAAGAAAGATTTGATGATGACGACTGCAGATATGGCTTTAAAATTGTTTCCAGATTATTTAGAAATTTCAAAACGTTTTAGAGACAATCCTACTGAATTTGAAGATGCATTCGCGAGAGCTTGGTTTAAATTAACGCATAGAGATATGGGACCAATTTCATTATATCTAGGATCTGAAGTACCAAAAGAAGAATTGATATGGCAAGATCCAATTCCAACTGTTAATTACGCTTTAATTAATGATGCAGATATTGACGTATTAAAAAATAAAATTTTAAATTCTGGGTTATCAGTTTCACAACTGGTTTCTACTGCTTGGGCGTCAGCATCAACATTTAGAGGTTCTGATAAGCGTGGTGGAGCAAATGGTGGACGAATCCGCCTTGCACCTCAAAAAGATTGGAAAATAAATAATCCTATTGAATTGTCTAAAATTTTAGCAATTTTAGAAGATGTTCAAAATGAATTTAACAATGGAAGCAAACAAGTTTCTATTGCTGATTTAATTGTTTTAGGTGGTTCTGCTGCTATCGAAAAAGCAGCTAAAAATGCTGGAATGAATGTTTCAGTTCCTTTTAATGCAGGAAGAGCAGATGCAACTCAAGAACAGACAGATACCGAATCATTTGAAGCATTAAGACCATCAGCAGATGGATTTAGAAATTATATTCATTCACTTCATACATCATCAGCAGAAGAATTATTAGTTGATAGAGCGCAATTATTAACATTGACGGCTCCTGAAATGACTGTTTTAATTGGTGGTTTAAGAGTATTGAATACAAATCATGATAAGTCAAATCATGGTGTGTTTACGAAAGGATCAGAGAAATTAACAAATGATTTCTTTGTAAACCTATTAGATTTAGGAACAACTTGGGAGGCGACTACTGAAGACGATAAAGTATTTGAAGGAAGAAATCGTACAACTGGCGAATTGAAATGGACTGGAACTAGAGCTGACTTAATTTTCGGTTCAAATTCTGAGTTACGTGCAATATCAGAAGTATATGGTTCACATGATTCTAATGAAAAATTTGTAAATGATTTTATTGCTACTTGGTCAAAAGTGATGAATCTAGATCGTTTTGATTTATTATAATTGAAAGTCATAGATACTATCAATAAATACTGTTAACAAATCACTTAAAAACTCTCGAAATTCTTCGAGAGTTTTTCTTTTTATCCTTATTTTTGAGAATATAATAAATAATAAAAATATGGCTACAATAACATTAAAAGGAAGCGAATTTCATACAAACGGAAATTTACCAAAAGTTGGTACTAAAGCAAATGATTTTACTCTCGTTGCGAATGACTTATCCAAGAAAACTCTTGCAGATTTTAAAGGTTCAAGAATTATTCTTAATATTTTTCCAAGCGTAGATACTGGAACATGTGCTACTTCAGTTAGAACATTTAATAAAACCGCATCTGATTTAGACAATACAAAAGTTGTATGTGTTTCAAGAGACTTACCATTTGCTCAAGCGCGTTTTTGCGGTTTAGAAGGTATTAAGAATGTATCAATGCTTTCTGATTATATTTCAGGTGAATTTGGAAATGATTATGGACTTAATATTATTGATGGACCATTAGAAGGTCTTAACTCTCGATGTATCGTTATAATTGATGAGAACGGAACAATTACTCATACTGAACAAGTTTCTGAAATTGTTGACGAACCAAATTACGATTCGGCATTGAATGCATTAAAATAAATGAATGGAATCGCTAATTTTCTTGTTGGAAGATTAAAGAGTATTAAATATGCTGCAAAGGGTGCATGGCTATTAATTACTACAGAACATAGTATTATAGTTCAGCTAGTAATTAGTATAATCATAACTGTACTTGGTTTTGTATTGGATATAAATACTACAGAATGGGTTTTTCAAATTTTCGCAATTGGTTTGATTCTCGTTGCTGAAGCATCAAATACGGCTATTGAATATTTATGTGATTTTATCCATCCAGAATACCACAAGAAAATTGGGTTTATTAAAGATATCGCAGCAGGAATTCCTTTTATTGCAGCAATAATTGCAATTATTATCGGTTTGATTATATATCTACCAAAATTTGTTGTCTAAAACCTTAAAATATTTTAAGAATTCCTATATTTTTGTTTAATAATTAACCGAATGGCAAAGAAGAAAAAAAACAACATTAAAAAAACTAAAACTCCTCGTTTTCAAAATGTTAAACCATTTTTTGGAAACAGACAAACTCAAACTGTTTTTGGTTTTTTTCTAGTCTTGTTTTCGCTATTTCTATGTATCGCATTTGTTTCGTTTTTTTTTAATTGGGAAGTTGACCAAAGTGAACTTTCAGAGTTTTCAAGTAAGGATGCTAAGGTTAAAAATTGGTTAGGAAAAATTGGACATGCACTCAGTAATATCTTTATTTATAAAGGATTTGGTTTTTCTGCCTTTATAATTCCAATTTTATTATTTTTCAGTGGATTGTTTATTTTATTTCAGGTAAACCTAAAAAAACTAAAAGGTTCATGGAGTTGGGGTATTCTTGGAATGATTTGGATTTCAACTTTCTTTGGATTTTTTACAAATAAAAACTCCTTATTATCTGGAATTGTAGGCTATGAAGTAAATGATTATTTAAAGCAGTTCTTTGGAAGTACTGGTATTATTATACTGCTAGTATTTACACTCCTCGCCTATTTATCAATTCGTTTTAAACTAAACGTGCACCATATTACTTCAATATTAAAGAAGAAAGAGAAAGAAGAAATTTTAAATGACGACCCTGTAATTGAAAAAGAATTATCCTTAGAAACTTCTTTTGATGTAGTAAGTTTAAAAAATGATGCTAAATCAGATTTTGAATTGTCAGTAGAAAATCTAAAACCTACTATTGATAATTACCTAGGTAAAGAAGATAAAAAACCTACTGTTGAAAAAGAAGATATTTCTTTAGACATTAAACTAAAAGATTCATCTGCAGATGAGGTCAAAATTGATGTTGAAAAAATAGTTGAAGAAAAAACTGAATCTGAAAATTTATCTGATAAGCTTATTAAAGACTTTGGAGAATTTGATCCTAAATTAGAATTAGGAACTTATAAGTTTCCATCTCTTGAATTATTAAGAGGCTTTAATGAAAATATTTCTATCGATCAAGAAGAGTTAGAAGCTAATAAAAATAAAATTGTAGAAACACTTAACAACTATAAAATTGGAATTGCAAAAATTAAAGCTACTGTAGGCCCTACAGTAACGCTATATGAAATTGTTCCAGACGCTGGAGTGAGAATCTCTAAAATTAAAAATCTAGAAGATGACATTGCGCTATCACTAGCTGCTTTAGGCATTAGAATTATTGCACCAATTCCTGGTAAAGGGACTATTGGTATAGAAGTACCTAATAAAAATGCGACGATGGTATCAATGAAGTCGATGATTGCTTCAAGTAAATACCAAAAAGCGCAAATGGAATTACCTATTGCATTTGGTAAAACCATATCTAATGAAAGTTTTGTAGTTGATTTAGCGAAGATGCCTCACTTACTAATGGCTGGAGCAACAGGTCAAGGTAAATCTGTTGGATTAAATGTCGTTTTAGCTTCGCTATTATATAAGAAACATCCTGCCGAAGTGAAGTTTGTTTTAGTAGATCCAAAGAAAGTAGAACTAACACTTTTTAATAAAATTGAGCGTCATTATTTAGCAAAACTTCCAGACTCTGAAGAAGCTATTATCACAGACACTACGAAAGTTGTCAATACATTAAATTCATTATGTATTGAAATGGATAATCGTTATGACTTACTTAAAAATGCAATGGTAAGGAATATAAAAGAGTATAATACTAAATTTAAGGCACGTAAATTAAATCCTGAGAATGGACATAAATTCTTACCATACATTGTTTTAGTTATTGATGAGTTTGCTGATTTAATTATGACTGCTGGAAAAGAAGTAGAAACTCCTATTGCGCGTTTAGCACAATTAGCACGTGCTATTGGTATACATTTAATTGTTGCAACACAAAGACCATCTGTAAATGTAATTACTGGAATTATAAAAGCAAATTTCCCTGCTAGAGTTGCATTTAGAGTAACCTCAAAAATTGATTCAAGAACCATTCTTGATGCAAGCGGAGCAGATCAATTGATAGGTAAAGGAGATATGCTATTTACTAACGGTAATGAAATAGTCCGTATTCAGTGTGCTTTTGTTGACACTCCAGAAATTGAAAAAATAACTGACTTTATTGGTTCACAAAGAGCCTATCCAGAAGCATATATGTTACCAGAATATTCCGGTGAAGAAAGCGGCACAAGTCTTGATATAGATATCAACGATAGAGATACACTGTTTAAAGATGCTGCACTTGTTATTGTAAATGCTCAACAAGGTTCCGCTTCTTTATTACAACGAAAGTTAAAACTTGGATACAATAGAGCTGGTAGAATAATTGATCAATTAGAGGCTGCAGGAATTGTTGGCCCTTTTGAAGGAAGTAAGGCAAGACAGGTATATGTTTCAGATGAAATGGCTTTAAATCAGTTATTAGAAAACGAAAAAAAGAATTTATAAAATGAAGAAAATTGTCCTATTAATTTTTCTATTTACAACTACATTCAGTTTTAGCCAAGATGCTAAAAAATTGCTTGATCAAGTTGCACAAAAAGTAAATTTATATGAAAATATTTATATTGAATTTCAACATAAATTAGATAATCCTATTGCAAATATTCATCAAGAAACAAAAGGAAATGCTACTTTAAAAAAAGAATTATATCATTTTAATTACATGGGTGTTGAGCAACTTTTTGATGGAGAAAAAGTGTATATGATTATTCATGAAGATGAAGAAGTGATTGTGAAAAAACCGAATAATTCTAATGATGCCACTACATTATCACCTTCTAAAATGCTGACGTTTTATGAGAATGGTTTTACGTATAAAATGGATATACTACAGAAAGTAAGGGGGAGAAAGATTCAATATGTGAAATTAGCACCTATAAATAATGATTCTGACTTAAAATATATTCTTCTTGGTATAGATAATGTGACCAAACATATATACAAAGTTATTGAAACTGGTAAAGATGATACAGTCACAACGTATACCATATCAAAATTCATTACAAATCAATCTATTTCAAATAAGTTATTTACCTTTGACAAAGAGAAATTTGACTCAAAAGGGTATGATATTACTGAACCAAAATAAGAATTTTTGAAAAAACTTGATATCTATATAATTAAGAGTTTTTTAAAACCATTTTTAGCGACATTTTTTGTCATCCTATTTGTACTAGTTATGCAAATAATTTGGGTAGGGTTTGATGAAATGTCTGGAAAAGGAATTGATGTAGGTTTTATCCTTAAGTTTATTGGCTATACTGCTCTTACAGTTGTGCCAATGGCAATTCCTATTGGTATTTTACTTTCCTCAATAATGGCTTTAGGTGAGTTTGGTGAAAATTATGAATTTGCTGCTGTCAAATCTGCAGGGATTTCTTTACGCAGATTTATACTACCAATTATGGTTCTTACTGTGTTTTTAAGTGGTGTTAATTTTTTATTTTTAAATTATGTTTTTCCGCACGCAACTCTAAAGCAGAAAAACATGTTTAATAACGTAAAGAAAAAGCAGCCTGCATTAGCACTAATTCCTGGTGCTTTTAATACTGAAATACCTGGTTATACAATAAAATTTGACGAAAAGTACGGTGAAGACAATAACTTACTTAGAAATGTTCAAATAGCAGATTTAAGTTCAAATTTTGGAAAAATAAAAGTTATTACAGCCAAAGAAGGCGAAATTACTACGGAAGAAGGAAGTAAGTATATGGCACTAATTCTAAAAGACGGAAACTTTTATGAGGAATATAGTAATAAACGAGATTCAAAAAAGGATAGACAAAAAATGCCTGCTTCAAAGGCTACATTTGAAAAGTATATAATAAATATCGATATTTCTTCTTTTAGCAATGAAGGTTTAGATGATGAAAAATATAAGACTCATCATCAAATGCTAAGTCTAAAACAATTAAAAGAACAGTCTGACACACTAAAAATAACTTACGATACGTATCAAAAAAATAGAGCCTTAAGTTTTTTTATTGCAAGTGGTGCTCAAAACTTAAAAGTCACCACTGATACAATAAATATATCAAATCTTAAGTTTTCAATTTTAGATAATTTTAATTTAAATGAAAAAATAGATGTGTTGGATAACGCAGGTCAATTGATAAATAGGCAAGTAAACAGTTCTAACAAATCAACAAAGTTGTTTAAAAACAAACGAAAGTATTTAAATCTCTATGATCACGAATTTCATAATAGAATTGCCTTTTCATTTGCATGCATAGTTTTATTTTTTATAGGTGCACCATTAGGTTCTATAATTAGAAAAGGGGGATTTGGATTGCCAATGGTTATTGCAATCGTTATTTTTGTAGTTTATTTTATGATTGCACAATTTGGTAAAAACCTTGCTGAAGAAAGTGCAGTTTCCGCAAGTTTTGGAGGGTGGCTATCTACTCTAATACTTTTACCTTTTGGAATAATATTAACTAGAAGAGCGGCTAAAGATAAGGGGATATTTGATATTAAAAATTTCTTTAACTCATTTTACAAAAAAAATAGGAGAAAAAAAACAATATAAATGGAAGTTATTTTAAAAAACATAGAATTAAACACAATTGAAGAAGCAATTGCCGATATAAAAAAAGGCAAAGTTGTTATTGTGGTTGATGATGAAAATAGAGAAAATGAAGGTGATTTTATTGCAGCTGCTGAAATGGTAACTCCTGAAATGATTAATTTCATGGCTACACACGGTAGAGGTTTAATTTGCGCTCCTATAACTGAAGACAGAAGAAAAGAATTGGATCTTGAAATGATGGTGCAGAACAATACTGTAATGCATCATACTCAATTTACGGTTTCTGTAGATTTAATTGGTCATGGTTGCACGACTGGAATCTCTGTACATGATAGGGCAAAAACAATAAAAGCACTTGTAAATGATGATACTAAAGGATTTGATCTAGGGAAACCTGGACATATATTTCCTTTGAGGGCAAAAAATGGTGGTGTTCTAAGAAGAACTGGGCATACTGAAGCAGCAGTAGATTTAGCACGATTAGCAGGTTATAAACCAGCAGGAATTTTGGTTGAAATCTTAAATGAGGATGGAACTATGGCTAGACTTCCACAATTAATAGAAGTTGCTAAACAATTTGATTTAAAATTGATATCTATTGAAGATCTGGTAGCATATCGTATGCAACATGATTCATTAATAGAGAAAATTGAAGATTTTGATATTTCGACACGTTTTGGAGAATTTAGGCTTAGAGCATATAAACAAACTACAAATGACCAAGTACATATAGCATTGACAAAAGGTTCTTGGGACATAAATGAAGATGTACTTGTTAAAGTAAATTCTACATTAATTAATAATGCCTTAGGAATATTAACACAAAATTCGGATGAAAAATTTGAAAGGATTTTTAAAATAATAAATACAGAGAAAAATGGTGCAATTGTATTTATTAATCAAGAAAATCAAGCACAAAATGTTGTAAGCCATTTATCTAGTTTAAAGAAAGATAAAACTAAGTCTAAAATTGATATGGATAAAAAAGATTATGGGATTGGTGCTCAAATCTTACATGACTTAGGGATTTCTAGATTAAAAGTTATTACAAATGCAAAAAACACTCCAAAGCGAGTTGGAATGACTGGATATGGCCTAGAAATTGTTGAGTATATAAATTATTAGAATTATGCATAAATTATTAGTATCGCTTCTCTTTATTATTACATTATTTACTTCTTGCAAAAAAGAAAAGCAATTAATCTTAAATGAAGACTCATACACCCTATCTATTCTAATTGATAATAATGAGGGCAATAAAGTATATATTCAAAAATTATTAAGTCCAACTGAAATAGATTCAACTATAGTAAAAAATGGTATTTCAACTTTTGTAGGTCAAATATCATATCCTGAGAGATATATTCTTACGATTGAAACTGTTTTTGGAGGTAAAATGTTTATTCTAGAAAATGATAGTATTAATATTCATATTAAGAACAATAATTTAATGAATGCTACTATCCAAAATTCTAAAATTAATTATGAACTAATAAGTGTACAAAAAGAATCTGAAAGAATTTATAACAAAATTGATTTATTATTTCCAGTTTTACAACGTGCTAGATTAGAGAATGATGCTATATCTTTAAAAGATATTTCAAATAAAATGTCATTAATTGAACAAGAAAATATCAATTTTCATTTCTCCTACGCAAGTAAAAATCCAAATTCATTTATCTCTGCAATGATATTAAATGATTTGTCGAAAAGGGATACTATAGTTAGAAATAAGATCTCTAAGATATACTCTTTATTTTCAATGGAAGTAAAGAAAAGTGAAGATTCAAAAGTTATGAATACTTTAATTAAGTAATTACATTAAAAAACTTAAATCAGAATTTGTAGGCAACTCTCTAGGTCCTTGATTGGTTTCAAATAATCTAGCCTCTAAAGTACCTCTAAGAATAACAGTAGTATTAACTACTTCTAACCAACTACCTTCACGCAAACCTAAAACAGCAATTTCATTAAACTTATGAAACTCTCTAATTCTTGTTTCACGAGTTTCTCCCATATGTTTAGAATTTGGTTCTGGATCTAAATAATGAGGGTTAATATTAAAATTAATCAGGTTTAATGCATCAAAACTTGGTGGATAAACTATTGGCATGTCATTGGTTGTTTTTATAGAAACTCCAGCAATATTACTTCCTGCACTAGTCCCGAAATATAGTGTTCCTCCTTCAACAACTTCTTTGATTAAACTCATTAAATTATTAGCATGTAATTTTGTTACTAGTTCAAAAGTATTTCCACCACCAGTAAAAATTCCTTGAGCCTTTTTTATAGCATCAATAGAACTTTTAAATTCATGAATTCCTTTTACATTAATATGTATACTAGAAAAAGCTTTTTTAACAATTGCAGTATATTCTTCGTAATCTATTCCTCCAGGACGTGCATATGGAATAAAAACAATTTCTTCTATACCTTTGAAAAAGATTGATAATTCAGGTAGCATATACTCTAAATAGCCTTTTCCGTGGACAGTTGATGTACTTGCAATGATCATTTTTTTCATGTATTCGTGTTTTATTCAAAAGTAACCAAAATTGTTCTTTAACAAAAATTTACAATTACTTTAATAATTCTTTAGTAATTGTAAAGCTTTCTTTGTAATGATGAAATTATTACTAACCACAACTATATTTTTCTATTTCACTTTTACAACTCTAGCACAAGAAGAACTTACCAGTATTAATGGATTAGTCACTTCAAATAGTTTAGCTATAGAAAATGTACATATCATCAATCTTAATAATGGATTTGGTGAGATTACAGATATTAATGGAAACTTTACAATACAAATTAAAAAAAACGATATTATTAAAATATCACATATTGAATATCAGTCACAAAAAATTACGATAAGTGATGAAATAATTAAAGTAGGATTAGTAATTAAACTTAAAAGAGCTGTTAATAGATTAAATGATGTGATCATTAAAAATAATGATTTGACTGGAAATATAATAATTGATTTTCAAAATACAATAAATGACAATATTGCAAAAAAATATAATCTAATAGAGGAAATAATATCTCTCACAAAATTACCCAGTAAATATGATGATGCTATTAACCTTGAATCTCCATATTTAGATGATGTAAATCCAATAAAAATAGTTTTTGGAATCTCAATAAGAGATAAGGAAAATGAACTAAGAAGAGAATTGAGAGAAGCGAAAAATATACCTAGATTAATAATTTATGATTTAGGTAAATATTTTTTTATTAATAAATTGAAAATTCCGGAAGAAAAGATACATAATTTTCTTACCTATTGTAATTACAGAAATATTTTCGAATTATATAAGAAGAAAAAAATAATGAGAGTAATTAAAATTCTTGAGATTGAAAGTGTTTCTTATCATAAAAAAAGTAAATAAAAAAAACCACTGAAAAATCAGCGGTTTTTTTATTTATAAAGAATAATCTAAATCTTATTGATATAATGTATAATCACTACCTAATTTAGTAATATTCACTAAAACAACTTCATCAGAAACTCCACCTGCAGCTATTCCAGTTAAATCAGTTTCAAAAACTTCTAATGTCCCATCAGGATGCATTGCGAAAAGAATTCCAGCAATTGAACCACCAATAGTAGACCATAAATCAGCCTTAACTTCATACATACCATCTGCCATTCCATCATTAATAGCAGTATCCTCATAATTAGATACTGATCCGGAATAATCGATAGCAATATCACCAGGAACCATTCTCAGTCTTAAATCTAAATCATTACCAGCATCATCATTAGGACTCCAATCAAATAAGAAATTTATCCCATTAGCTGGTACCGGAGGTAATTGACCGTAAACTCTTGCGTTCACACCCAAAGAACCACTTTTTAAAACTACTAAATCACTTGGTCTAGAATCAATAGATATTTCATAACGATCATCAAAGTTTATTTGATTTGTCAATACTATACCATTAAAAGGAACAGAACTACCTAAAGGAGCAATTTCAAAATCAACAGTAGTTGGTCCAACTACTACTTGACTATCTCCTGCAGCAATAGTATACGTATTACCTTCATAGATTATGTTAACATCAGAGTCATTATAAGTTGTTGAAAATTCAGATAATCTAAATCCTAGATCTACTACTGCTGAATTCATTCCAACTTGACCAATTATATCAATGTCAGAAGCAGAAAATGGTTCAACAACTACTTGTATATTACTTGTTTGTTCAGCTACAGCAGTATCGTCATCTTGTTCGCACGATACGAAAAATGCCATTAATGCTATAACTGCTAAATATTTATTTATTTTCATTTTTATTTATTTTAAATTAAAATACCGGTACAGCTGGTACTTGTGTTAACGTATAGTTACTACCTACTTTTTCCATATCTACCATATAGTAGAAATCACCACCACTAACGATTGATTCACTAAAAGTTTCAACTGTTCCGTCAGGATGAACTGCAAGCATTAAAACATTTACTATTGCATCAGCAGAAGCCCAATCTCTTGGTAAAATATGGTAAGAACCATCAGCTTCAAAATTAGAAAAAGAAACTGATTCTAATGGAGATACTGATTGACTTGTAACTATACCTACTGTAACTGGTGAATCAGTAATCCATAAATCCCAATCATTTTGAGCAGGATTATCCCATGTCATAACAACTTGTAATGCATTAGGGTCAGTATCTGGAACTGTTAAAACAATAATTTTCACAGTCTTTTTAGATTGATCTATTACTGCATCTACATTATCTGGCTTTTCTAAAACAGAAATGTCAGTCATTGTCAATTCGTAAATAAGTCCTTCTTCAGAAACATCTAATGGTAAACCACCTGTAACGTCTCCATAAGGAATTGTAGCACCAGCAGCAACACCATTAATTGTATATTCAATTAATGCATTTGTTCCAAATGCTTGTGAAACTAATACTGCAGCATTATAAGGTGAAGTACTTGCAGGAACTATTACTTCTGTATCAGCAAAAGATACTGTCTTTGTAATAATTGTATCACCAATTATTGCATCATCATCGTCTATAGCACAAGATGTAACTATCAATGAAAGTGCTATTAAAAATAATGGTATAAACTTTATGTTTTTCATAATTAATATTTTAATGTTTTATTATTTTAAATTAATACTTACTCTTGCAAAAAGGAATCTACCATTAGTTCCATATTGTTGTGCTCTACGTGAATATACAAACCTTCCACTACTTGTATTTCCTGGTAAATTTTTATCTGGATAAACGTCCATTAAATTATTTGCTCCAATTGTAAATGTCATACTATCTGTATAATCATAAGCAAGTGATAAGTCAGTTACAACTCTAGGGCTAAATATTTGTCCTGTAGTACTTGTTACATTTCCGAAATAAACATTTCTAAAGAATATGTTCCATTTATCAAATGAAATTGTATTCGATAAGTTTATTTTAGTTCTTACTGCAGCACTTTCTAAAAATATTTTAGAATTATTACTAAAGAATCTATTTAATTGCCCACCATCAACTAATATTTGTGATGCATGAATATCATCGACTTGATTCGTTTCTGAGAATGTTCCAGATAAATCAGTTTTAATCTTCACATCATTTACAGTAGCTTTATGAGTAATCACAACATCTAAACCTCTAGATTCAGTATCAATTGCATTTGAGAAAAAAGATGCTTTTGTAGCATTTGCTCTTTCAAATGCTGCAACTAACTCAGGAGAGCTTGCATCAAAAGTATCTGTAACTGTAACTCTATCTTCAATTGCAATAAAGTAACCATCAACAACTATTTTAATATTAGATTCTGGCAATGTAGCTGTAAAACCAATACTTGCACTTGCAGATTGTTCTTCTTTCAAACGAGGTATACCTAATTCTTTAGCAACTCTACTATCCGTACGGAAAAGACCTACTTCCTGTGGAATCCCATTATTATCAAACAATGTTGAAGTACTATTAAAAAACTGCTGATGTAATGATGGTGCTCTAAATCCTGTACTAATTGCTCCACGTAAATTAAAGTTTTCACTTAATTTAACACGAGAGGCAACTTTAAAGTTTAAAGTAGAACCGAAATCACTATAGTTTTCATATCTTAATGCACCAGTAAGTAAAAATTCAGAAGTTATATCAGCTTCAATATCTAAATATCCAGCAATACTATTTCTACTTTCAGTCAATTCGTTGTTTGGACTAAATCCAGGAAAAACTTGCGCTGCTCCAGGATAAGATCTTCCAAAGAAATCTGGTTCGTGATTATAATTAGTATATGAAGCCTCTTCTCCAGCAATAATTTGATAATTATCTACTTTATATTCTGCTCCAAAAGCAACGTTTGTACCTTCCCATTTATCATCAAAGAATTTTGAAACATCAAAATTTGTAGTATTTTGAGAGAATGAAAGACCTCCAGAATTAAAAGTTGATCTAGATGCAACACCTTGTGATGCATTAAATGAATTTGAAATAGTATAATCAAAACTATTTTGACCCCAAGTATTACTAAAATCTACATCCCATTCTCCAATCTTACCTTTAATACCTACTGCAAAAGATTTATCTTTAACATCAGAATTAATATTTGGTAAAAAACCATTACCATTTACATTAGAGTAAGATCTTGTTTGATGTGGTAATCTATAAAAACCTGCAGCATTACCTTTTCTACTACTCATTCCACCAAAAGAATATAATTCCGCTCCATTATCTCCAATAGGAAGTGACATGTTAGCTAAAAAACGTCCACCTCTTAATTTAGATTGACCAATTCTCATATTGTAATCTTCTCTAGTTTGACCTCTTGCAGAAAGTTCAGCTTCTGTAAAATCAATTGGAGAACCATTGTTAGAAAGTAAATCAACTATTTGATCTTGAGAAGTAGTCGCGTTAATTGCATTCTTCAATTCTGTTGTGAAATGTTGAACACCTTGTGCGAAAAACTTAACTTGCTCAAATGATAAGTTATCAACATCTACATCACTTAATGCAGCTTCTCTTTGAATAGCATTATAACCATGAAAAATCATTGCTTCAAAAGATCCCATTCTTCCTGTAGGCTCTCTTGTTTCGATATCTCCTGTAAAATTAATATATCCTCCTTTATCGCCTAAATCAATTCCATAATTAATACTTGTATTAACATTTTCACCATCAGCACCACCTTTTAAGTTATTTGCTTGAGAAGAAAAATTTGCTCCTGCTGTAACATTTACTGTAAGTTCATTAGTAGCTCTTTTTAATACTATATTGATTACACCTGCAATCGCATCTGATCCATATTGTGCAGCAGCTCCATCTCTTAAGACTTCAACACGCTCAATAGCAGCAGATGGTATTGAATTTAAATCCGTTCCAACAGATCCTCTACCAAATGTACCATTTACATTTACTAAAGAACTTGTATGTCTTCTTTTACCATTTATTAACACTAATACTTGATCTGGACCAAGACCTCTTAGTGATGCTGGATCAATATGATCTGTTCCATCAGAAATTGTTTGTGTATTTGAAGTAAATGAAGGTGCAACATAATTCAAAATTTGATTTAAGTTAACTTGAGGTCCTGTAGATATCAATTCAGCGATGTCAATAACATCAACTGGAACTGGAGTATCTACCGCAGTTCTATTTGCGTTTCTTGTACCAATAACTACTATTTCGTCTAATGCAACTCCTGCTGTCAAAACAACATCTAAAGTTGAACTTCCGTCCATAGTAATTTCTTTTTTATTAAAACCCACAAAAGAATAAACTAAAACATCACCTTGTGAAACTTCTAACGAGTATTTACCGTCAAAGTCGGAAGATGTTCCGTTTGTAGTTCCCTTAACAACTACAGAAACTGCAGGTAAAGGGTCATTGCTATCATCAGTAACGGCTCCGCTTACTTGGTACGATTGTGCCAACGCAGAAAACGATACGAAAAATAACATAGTTAAAAAGTAAATTTTTAATTTCATAATTTTTATAGTATTTAAATTAGTATGCAACAAAAATATGTTTTTTTTAACAAAAAAATAACATTTTTTGCAAAAAAAATATACAGACCCTTCTTTAGAAATAAAGAAGGGTAAATTATTGATATTTAGTTATTTAAATCAGTTATTTTGTTTTATTTCTCTAAACATAAAATAAAGCCCTACTAAAATCATTGGAATGCTAAGTAATTGGCCTGTATTAAGTACCGATACCCAATCTTCTCTTTCTTGAATTTGAGCCTCTTTGAAAAACTCAATAACCAACCTAATTGACCATAGTAAAACCATGAATAGACCGAACAAAAAACCTGGTTTATTTTTTTTATCTGTCTTCCAATAGACAAACCATAAAATAAAGAAAACACACACGTAACTTAAAGATTCATATATTTGTGTTGGATGTCTAAAAGGTATGCTTTCTAGCACATTTCTGTAATTTAAACTATTCCCGATTAACTGATATCCGGTCTCATAATTACCAGAATTAGTAAGCTCCATTGCTTGCCTTTTAGAAATGTCATTTCTAATAAATCTAAAACCAAAATCAGAATTTGTAACTTTTCCAACTATCTCAGAGTTCATTAGGTTTCCTAAACGAACAAGTGCAGCACCAGAAGCAACAGGGATAACAATTCTATCTAATATCCACATTACACTTTTATACTTGTGTTTTCTTCGATATAAAATCATCGCAACAATAATCCCTATTGCTGCTCCATGACTTGCCAGTCCTGCAAAACCGGTAAAAGTATATCCGTTAATAAACCCAAAAATTGAGCCGTTAGGATCCTTGGCTATTGGTAAAAATATTTCAATTAGATTGTTTTTATAACTATCCCAACTATAAAAGAAAACTTCTCCTAATCTAGCACCAATTAGTGTCGCTAAAACCACATACATAAATAATGAATCAACCTTGTCTTCATCGACATTTTCACTCTTGTAAATCTTCTTCATTATTTGAATTCCAAGTAAAAATGCCGCGACAAACATTAACCCGTAGTACCTTATCGGCAATGAACCTATTTTGAAAATTTCTGGTGATGGATTCCAATCAATACCTAATTGTATCATATGCTGTTTTATTTTTATTTGTAAATATATCGTTTTTATTTAGATGCACTCTCTATCTTTTCTGGTACTGGGTCATAACCTCCTTTTCCCCAAGGATGGCAATTAATTATTCTTTTTGCGGCTAACAATCCTCCATAAAAAACTCCATGAACTTTTAGAGCTTCTAAGGCATAATGCGAACAGGTAGGTGAAAACCTACAACTTGAGGGTGTGTAAGGCGAAATAGCAATTTGGTAAAACCGAACAATCCATATAAAGGGAATTGCAATTATTTTTGTAATTCTATTGAACATCAGTTTACCGAAAAAGTTGTTCCGTCTTTCCCATCTTTTAACTGAATTCCCAAAACAAGTAATTCATCTCGTATCTGATCAGATAATGACCAGTTTTTATTATCTCTAGCATCTTTTCTCATCCCAATCAACATTTCAACTACTCCAGAGAGTTTGTCTTCTCCAATAGTTGATTCTGTAGTGTTTTTTAATCCCAAAACATCAAACACAAAATTATTAATTGTTGATTTTAAAACTTCTAAATCATCTTTTGAAATAGTTTGCTTCTCTTCTTTTAATAAGTTTATAAACTTTGCTCCTTCAAATAAATTGGCAATCAAAATCGGCGTATTAAAATCATCATTCATGGCTTCATAACACTTCTTTTTCCATGATATAACATCTATTGATGAAGCCTTAGAAACTTTTATTTCATCTAAATTGTTAACAGCTTCCATCAATTTATAAAATCCTTTTTCAGATGCCAAAAGTGCTGTATCTGAAAAATCTAAAATACTTTTATAATTTGCTTGAAGCATGAAAAAGCGAACTACACTTGGCAAATATGCCTTACTCAAATGCTCATTTTCACCTGTGAAAAAATCATTTGGCAAAATATAATTCCCTGTTGATTTCGCCATTTTCTGACCATTTAAAGTCAGCATGTTTGTATGCAACCAATAATTGACAGGATTTACGTTATTATTCACTTTTGATTGTGCAATTTCACATTCATGATGAGGAAATTTTAAATCCATTCCACCTCCATGAATATCAAAATTATCTCCTAAATACTTAGTACTCATTGCACTACATTCCAAATGCCATCCTGGAAAACCATCACTCCAAGGAGACGGCCAACGCATGATATGTCTCTCGTCTGCTTTTTTCCATAATGCAAAATCTTGAGGGTTTTTCTTTTCGGACTGCCCATCTAAAACGCGTGTATTGTGAATTGAATCCTCAATATTTCTTCCAGATAAAATTCCGTAATGCTCGGTTTCATTATATTTTAATACATCAAAATAAATCGATCCATTTCTTTCATAAGCCATTCCTTTCTCTAAAATATCTTTAATGATTTCAATTTGCTCAACTATATGACCGGTTGCTGTAGGCTCTATACTTGGAGGTAAAAAATTAAATGTATTTAATGTATTATGAAAATCTACCGTATACCTCTGTACAATTTCCATAGGCTCTAATTGCTCTATCCTCGCTTTTTTTGCAATTCTATCTTCACCTTCGTCAGCATCGTTTTCTAAATGTCCTGCATCAGTAATGTTTCTTACATATCTTACTTTATACCCCAAATGCAAGAAGTATCTATAAATCATATCAAATGACATGAAAGTTCTTACATTTCCTAAGTGTACATTGCTATAAACCGTTGGTCCACAAACGTACATACCAATCATTCCTTCGTTTATTGGATTAAAAACTTCCTTTGATTTAGAAAGCGAGTTATATACTTTAATTGTATTTGATTTATATAATTCCATAGATATAAGTAACTATTTATAGTTGTCGTAAAAGTAATAAGATTCTATATGAGTTCAAAACAATCTATTCTTTTTAAAAAAAATCATATTTTTACAGAATATCTAACTCATTACTTTTAATTTGGATAATATTCATAAAACTTCAGTTGATGAATTTGTTTCTCAAATCTTAAATGGCAATATTAGCTATTTAAGTAAGGCTATTACATTGGTCGAAAGTAGCAATACTAAACATCAAGAAAAAGCGTCATTGATTTTAGAAAAATGCCTGCCACACGCAAACAATTCTATAAGAGTTGGGATAACTGGCGTTCCAGGTGTTGGAAAAAGTACATTTATTGAATCTTTTGGAAAACACCTTACTAATATTGGTAAAAAAGTAGCCGTTCTCGCTATTGATCCAAGTAGTAATTTAAAAAAAGGGAGTATTCTTGGGGATAAAACTAGAATGAATACTCTTGCTCTTGACAAAAATGCATTTATACGACCTTCTCCATCAGGTGACTCTCTAGGAGGTGTTGCAAAAAAGACTAGAGAGTCAATCACTTTATGTGAGGCTGCAGGTTTTAATTATATTATTGTTGAAACAGTTGGTGTTGGACAATCAGAAGTGACAGTTAATTCAATGGTTGATTTCTTTTTATTGTTGAAATTAGCAAATGCAGGTGATGAATTACAAGGGATTAAGCGAGGTATCATTGAAATGGCAGATACAATTGTGATTAATAAATCTGATGGAGATGCAATTAAAGATACTGATGTTGCAAAAAATGAATTTGCAAGAGCGCTTCATTTATATCCAATGAAAGAAAACGGCTGGCTACCTAAAGTAAACACTTGTAGCGCTTTATACAATAGAGGAATTGATGAAATTTATTCAATAATTGAAGCGTTTATTAAACACACTAAAGCAAATAGTCATTTTAATAAAAAAAGAAATCAGCAGAATAAAAATTGGTTTATAGAAACCATTAATAACGAACTTAAAAATCAATTTTATAAAAACCCTAAAGTTCAAAAAGAGTTAAATAAATATTTTCAAAAAATTGAAAAACTTGAAATAAATCCGTTTAAAGCTGCTCTTGAAATACTAAAAAATAAACATTAATGAATCACGAATTTACAATAATTGTCCCTGTATATAATGAAGAAGATAATCTTGAACGCGTAGAAAAAGAATTATCTGACTACATAAAGATTGCATCTAAAAAAACAAAAATATTATTTGTAAATGATGGAAGCAAAGACAAAAGTCAACCTTTGATTGAACAAATGTGCTCAAACAACAATGATTTCAGTTTTATCTCTTTTGAAAAAAATTGTGGATTGAGCGCCGCTATCTCTGCAGGTTTTCAACATACCAACACAGAACTTGTAGGTTATATAGATTCTGATTTACAGACAGACCCTAAAGATTTTAATTTATTGCTTGAACATATAGAAGAGTTTGATCTTGTTACTGGTTTCAGAGCAAATAGAAAAGATTCATTTGTAAAAAACATGTCTTCAACTATTGCAAATGGAATACGACGATCTTTCACTCATGACGGAATGGATGATACTGGCTGTCCTCTTAAAGTCATTAAAACATCATATGCTAAGAAAATACCTATGTTTAATGGTCTTCATCGCTTTTTACCTGCAATGATTCTTCTTCAAAATGGAAAAATAAAACAAATTCCTGTGAAACATTTTCCACGGATTGCTGGTGAAGCTAAATATGGTTTTTGGAATCGTTTATTAGGACCACTAATGGATTGTTTTGCTTACGTATGGATGAAGAAAAAGTATATCAACTATGCTATTGATAAACAGAATTAATGAAACCTTGGTTCATATATAGCGTTGGCTTTTTAGCACAAATCTTATTTTCTGGAAGATTATTAGTTCAATGGGCACTCTCTGAAAAAGCGAAAAAAGTAATAACTCCTTCCCTATTTTGGCAAATGAGCTTAATTGCTTCTCTCTTACTTTTTGTTTATGGATATTTACGAGATGATTTTTCAATTATGCTTGGTCAATCACTCACCTATTACATCTATATTAGAAACCTAAAATTACAAGGAGAATGGACTAAATTATCTAAATTTCTTCGATTTTTTATTTTGATTTTCCCACTATTAATTGTCATTTACGCATTTAACAATAATAAGATTGATATAAATAATCTATTTCAAAATGAAGCAATACCAACTTGGTTGATTATTTTAGGCTCAATCGCTCAACTTATTTTTACGTTTAGATTTATCTACCAATGGATATATTCTGAAAAACAAAAAGAATCTATTTTGCCCTTTGGCTTTTGGCTATTGAGTTTAATTGGTTCAATTCTAATTCTTATTTACGCTATAATAAGAAGAGATCCTGTTTTATTTATTGGACATATCTTTGGAATTACAGTTTATGTTAGAAACATAATATTATTAAAAAAATATAATGATTAAATTTATCGAAAATCATCCTGTGATTTCTATTATTTGCATAAGCCTCTTAATGCTTTTACCAAATTTAGAATCGTTTGTAGTCACAATAATGGAAGCAAGAAATTTCATTACTGCTCGTGAAATGGTAAATGATGGCCATTGGGTTTTAACCACAATGAATGGAAGTCCAAGATACGAAAAACCACCCTTACCAACTTGGCTTACTGCTATTTCAGGTATGCTTTTTGGAATGAAAAGTTTATTTGCATTGAGGCTGCCTGCAGCTTTAATGGTAACTTTTTCTGGTGTTTTTTTGTATTTATTTTCTGAAAAATTAACAAATGATAAGTTATTAAGTTTAATAAATGCATTAATATTAATTACTTCATTTTATATCGTTGGTATTATAAATGAAGCTCCTTGGGATATTTTCGCACATGGTTTTATGATTGCTGGAATCTTTTTTTTATTTAAATTATTTCAAACATCAAAAAAGAAATGGAAAAACGCATTACTCGCTAGTTTATTTATTGGTTTTTCTTTAATGAGTAAAGGTCCCGTTTCACTTTACGCACTCTTTTTACCTTTTATTATTTCTTATGGAATTGTATTTAAATTTCAAAATTTCAAGTCTAAGGTAATCCCTTTTATTAGTTGTGTTTTATTATTTCTAATAATTGGAGGTTGGTGGTTTTTATATGTAAGGCATTTAGATAGCGAGGCGTTTATAACTATCGCACAAAAAGAAACATCTCGTTGGGGAAGTTATAACGTAAAGCCTTTATATTATTATTGGAGTTTCTTTACTCAAACTGGAATATGGACAATACTTGCTTTAATAGGGTTACTATATCCATATATTATCAAACGAGTTTCTAATAAAAAACTATATAATTTTTCTTTTTTATGGACCCTTTTTGCAGTTGTTTTACTTTCTCTAATTCCTGAAAAAAAATCTAGGTATTTAGTTCCTGTATTGTTTCCGCTAGCAATAAATACAGGGTTTTATATTGAATATCTTATTCAAAGTTTTAATCGAACGAGTTTGAAAAAAAATACATGTCCAGTATATTTCAATTTTGGTTTATTTGGATTGATTGGACTACTATTCCCTGTTATAGTTTATATATTACTCAAAGAAAAACTTGACGGTTTGTGGATTAATTTCTCAATCGCATCAATCGTATTATTTGGTATCGGAATTACAATTTTTTATTGCTTAAAAAATAAAGATATTAAAAAAGCATTCTATGCAAAAATCGCACTTATGGTAGCCGTTTTACTTTTTGTGCTACCTCTTCAAAAAGCTTTGTATAGTAACTCGAATTTCAATCAAATAAGCGATTTACAAGAATCAATTGAAAATACTAGGAATATTAAGTCGTATACTTTTGGAACACTAACCCCTGAATTATTATGGTATTATGATACTAAAATCATCAATATTAAGAAAGAAGATTTATTTGAATTACCAAAAGATGAAAAGTTTGGATTGTTGATTTCTAAACAACATTTACATTTACTAAAAAACTTACCAAAAACCCATTCAGCAGAACTTATTGAAGAATTTGATTTAAATTATTTCAAGAAAAAAAGAGACCGCCTAATTAGAAAGTACTATTTGATAACAAAAAATAGTACTTTTGAATAAATTTTTACACCCTCAAAAATGAAGACACTAACAAGAACAGAAAAATTAGGTTACAGTTTTTTAGTACTACTCTTTTCTATTGGCATCTATTACGCCAATACCAATCTTGAATTCTTTGACACTTCTTATGCTCAAGAAGATGGCTTTGCTGAATATGGCACTGCATTTATGCTGTTGAGTATTTTCATTTTGCTATTTTCAAGACTATTTAAACTATGGTCTGTAAAATCTGCTACTTGGAAATTTGGTGTGTTTATAATGGGCTTAATCTTTTTATTTGGTGCTGGAGAAGAAATTTCTTGGGGTCAACGTATATTTAATATAGAATCATCAGAGTATTTTATTGAAAATAATGCTCAAAAAGAAACCAACTTACATAATATGATTGTTGATGGTACAAAAATCAACAAATTAATATTCAGTCAAATACTAACCTTAGTACTAGTAATATATCTCATTATACTTCCTGTAATTTATAGAAAGTTTGATCGCATAAAAAAACTTGTAGATATGTTTGCTGTTCCTGTATCGAGATGGCATCATACAATCGCATTTTTAACTGCTACTGCACTTATACTTACTATGCCATCAACAAGAAAATGGGAGTTATACGAATTGGCTTTTGGTGTGATTTTTTTACTTATCTTTTTAAACCCTTTAAATAAGTATATTTATTATAAAAAATAATTTCTAATAAATTAATCTTTAGCATACTTCTTAAAAGAAAGTAGTAATAATCTATAAAATAGATATCCTACTGTCCCTCCGAAAACAAAACCAAATAACACATCAAAAGGAAAGTGCACGCCAATATAAATTCTACTATAACCAACCAATAGAGCCCAAATTATAATAAATAGAGACACATATCTTACATGCTTTTTTAATAACATTCCAAAGAAAACAGCAACTGCAAGAGATGTAGACGCATGTGCTGAGAAAAAAGAAAAACGCCCTCCACAACTAGATTTCACTAAACGTATCACCCCTTTCACATCCTCATTATAACAAGGTCTTAATCTTTCAAAACCATATTTAAATAGATTCGCTATTTGATCAGATATAGTGATAACTAATGCAATAAACAATAATGAAATTGCCAACTTTTTAATTCCAAAATATTTATAAACCAAAAATAAAATAACCAAATAAACTGGTATTGATGTGAATTTATGTGTCATGAGCATCCAAAAGGCATCCCAATTATCTGAACCTAAATTATTCAAATAAATCAATAATTCAGTGTCAATATTTTTAATTTTCTCTAACATTTATTTTTTGTTTTTGGGATACATTTCTAATTCAAAAATTAAATCTGTATTTGGTGCTATTCCCTTCCTGCCTTGAGTCCCATAAGCCAAATGAGATGGTACAAATAACATTGTTTTATCACCAAATCTCATTTTATGCAACCCTTCTTTAAATCCTTGAATCAAACTTGCTTCCATACTATACTTTGATGGAAAAGGTTCGTATCCTTTTCTTTTATCTTGCTTAGTATTATAAACCCCATACTCTTTAGCCACTTGTTTATAATTAGTGTCTAAAAGGGAACCATCTGTAAAATAAACGGCATAATGAATTAAAATATCACTTCCAATTCCTGGCTTTTTACCCTCTCCTTTTTTAGTGTAAAATATTTTTAGTCCAGAAGGTAATTCTTTAGCCTTTTTAAAACTTTCATCAACTTTTTTTAAGAAAAAAAAATTTAATTTATCCGCCTTTATAAACTGATTATTAAATATTTTAACAGCATTGAATTTCTTAGCCTCTTCACCAATCCTAACTATTTTAACTATGTTCATTTTTGCGCCAACTTTCATGTTGTCAACAATTTTTTGCCCATTTACAACGTCACCAAAAACGGTATGCTTCCCATTTAAATGTTGTTGAGGAGTCATTGTAATAAAAAATTGACTTCCGTTAGTTCCAGGTCCAGAATTTGCCATTGACAAAACACCTGGTCCATTATGTTTTAATATCAATTTTCCAATAGAATCAAGCGGAAATTCATCGATGAATTTATAACCTGCGTCTCCTAATCCATTTGCTAAAGGATCGCCTCCTTGAACCATAAAATCATTAGAATTTCCATTAGTTTTACTTATAACTCTATGAAAGGTTAATCCATCATAAAAAGGTTTTCCTTTTAATGAATCTACAACGCGTGTGTTAGTTCCTTCTACAAGTGAAACAAAATTAGCTACTGTTATTGGCGCTTTTTCAAACTCTAGTGACAATAAAATATCTCCTTCGTCTAACTGAATATCAGCATATATGCCTTCAGGAAGAGTTTTGTATTTTTCATCCAACTTTTCCTCACAAGAAGAAAGGCTTAATAATAAAACAGACAATAGCAGTAGTTTAATTTTCATAATTTTTTGTATTTACTTTATTTCAAGTAATTCAACTTCAAAAACTAAAGTCATAAATGGCTTAATTGCACCTCCTGGACGTGGAGTTGCTCCATATCCTAACTCTTGAGGAACAAAGAATTTATATTTAGACCCTACATTCATTAACTGCAAACCTTCAATCCAACCTTGAACAACTTGTCCAACTCCAAATTCAGAAGGCTTGCCTCTATCTACAGAACTATCAAATACAGTTCCATCGATAAGGGTTCCATGATAATGAACTGATACTCTATCAGACCTCTTAGGCATAGGACCATTTCCTTTTTTCATAACAATATATTGCAAACCACTATCAGTAGTAACAACACCATCTTTTAATTTATTATCTGCCAAAAACTTTTCACCAGTAGTTTTAATATCTCCAAATTCTTCTTCGGCGTTGGTTTTTGCTTGTTCTGCTTTTTCCTTAGATTTTATTTGTTGTCTTTCTCTAAAATAATCACTTAAAGTTTTGCTAATATCTTTTTGCTCTAATAACAAATTAATTGAATCCATTCCATTTTGATACCCTTGAACAAATAAGTCTCTTTCTACTTCACTAAAATTAGATTTTAATTTAATAGCCATATCGAATCCAACTGCATAACTCACAGAATCTAATTGTGTTTTTAATGGCTTGTTTGTAACTTCTTGACCATTGCATGATATTAATGTTACTGCTGTAATAATACCTACGATAAATTTAATTGTTTTCATTTTCTTATATTGATTTTATTTAATTTTACTTTATATATTAATGGTTGATTAACTCCTATTTTTTCTTGATTTCCAGAATACCCAAAAGCAGCATGTGAAGGAAATAAAAAAACGACTTCCTCATCTTCTTTCATTAATTTTAACCCATACTGTATTCCATACTCAATATTCTCTTTATCAATAAAATGAGACTGCTTACCTAAATCTTTAATAGAATATAATATTTTGTTTGAAAAATCAGATATTTCATATTCAAATTCAACCTCATCTCCAGAAATTGGCTTCCTTTTTTCTTCATTTATTTTATGGATATATTTATACCAAAATCCATTAGATGATGTGACGTAATTACTTGTTGAGTCTTGTGAAATATAATATTTAATCAATGATTTTTGAAGTATATTTACTTTTTTATTTCTCTGTATGGATTCGCTTAAAAAAGAACTTGAACTGTAAGTCACAGGCTTTCTTGGAATAGGTGTATTACAAGAAATAAAAAATAATATTATGAATACTAAAGAACTATTTTTTTTCATCAGACAACTTCAATTCTGTAGTGTAATTTTGCAATAAATTTATAAATTTCTCTGTTGTTTCTTCTATTGGAACTTCAGATCTTCCACCTGCAGCATTATCATGTCCTCCACCATTATAGTGATCTCTAGCAAACTGATTTACTGAAAAACTACCTTTAGAACGAAATGAAATCTTAATTATTTTCTGCTCTACATCTTCAATGAAGATTGCAGCAAAAACTATATCTTTTAAAGATAATGCATAATTCACTATTCCTTCTGTATCGCCTTTCTGAAAATTATTTTCATCCAATTCTTTTTGTGACAAGGTTATATAAGCCGTTCTATTTTCTGAATTAACTTTTAAGTTTTTTAAAGCCTGGCCTAGTAATTGTAATCGACCATAAGAATTAACATCATAGACATCATTATGAATTTGAGCATTATTCGCTCCTTTATCTATTAAATCAGAAATGATTTTATGAGTCACGCTTGTTGTTGACGGGAAACGAAATGAACCTGTATCTGTCATAATCCCTGTATATAAACATGTTGCTATGTTTTTTTCAACGGCATTTACATCATTTAACATTTCTAAAAAATGGTATACCATTTGACATGTCGAACAAATTGAAGTATCAGAATAAATATAATTTGTTATCGATGTGTCCGGTTCTTGATGATGGTCAATCATTACAAAAGTAGTCTTCAACTTCTCAACAGTTTTTTGCATATCCTCTCCTATCCTATGCAATGCATTAAAATCTAATAAAAACACGATCGATGCGTTTTCTAAAACTCGTTTTGACTGTTTATTTTGCTTATCAAACAACTTCACATCATCAGATGAGGGCATCCATTTTAAAAAGTTTGGATAATCATTAGGAGCGACTACTGATACGGAATGCTCTTTCTTTAAATAATGATATAGTGCCAAGGAAGATCCTATAGCGTCACCGTCAGGGTTTCTATGCGGTATAATTACTATATTTTGAGGTGTTGATAGTAATTCTTTAATCTCTATTATTTGTTCTTTTGTCATACGGTTGCGAATATACGATTAAATGTTTATTTGATATTTATTTTTCAAAAAGAAAACAGTATATTTGCATCCGATAAAAAACAAAATAAAATGGCAACAAATAGAACATTTACTATGCTTAAACCTGATTCAGTAGAAAAAGGGTACATAGGCGCAATATTAGAAAAGATCAATGCTTCAGGATTTAGAATTGTAGCAATGAAAATGACACATATGACTACTGCTGATGCTCAAGAGTTTTACGCTGTTCATAATGAACGTCCTTTTTATGGTGAATTAGTTGAATATATGACTCGCGGACCAGTTGTAGCAGCTATATTAGAAAAAGATAATGCTGTTGAAGACTTTAGAGCTTTAATTGGAGCAACTAATCCTGCTGCTGCTGCTGAAGGAACTATTCGCAAATTATACGCGGCTTCTATGGGAGAAAATGCTGTTCATGGTTCTGATAGTGATGAAAACGCTAAAATTGAAGGTGATTTTCATTTTTCTGGTAGAGAACAATTTTAAAACGTATTTAAATGTATTTAAAACCGATTTAGCTAAATGTTAAATCGGTTTTTCTTTGATTTCAAATTCTCTTTTTATAAATTTACATATCATTAGTTACTACTAATCATAAAGTATCTGGTGGCTTAAAGTTAATTCTAATGAGTTACATATTAACCTTTTCTAACAAAAAAGTTATCGCCACCTTTAGTGATGATGTTAAAGAGGGTGAGTTAACTACTGCATTCCTTGAAATTGTAGACACTATAAACATCAAAGAAATAAATCATATTGTTTTTGATTTCAGCAAAGCTATAGATTATTCTTACCCCAAAGATTACATGACAAAAGTTAAAGTTGTTACACAATTTTCAACTGCTTGGAATGCAGATATCAATATGCTTTTTGTGGCTACCAATAAGCAAGTTAGACATATGGTAAATGGATTTATGAACCATTATGATGATTTAAAGTGGAAATACCACTTGTTCGAAAACATAAATGAGACTCTTAAAATAAGTGATGAAAGCATCTGATTTTTAAAAATAAAATATGAATAAGCTATTTATCCTACTCTATATTTTAATTCTAAATTCTTCAGATTGTAAATCTAAAGAAGTGAACAAAATTCCAAAATGTATTCAAGAAATGATTGTTAAGATTTCAACTAAAGAAGTTGCAAATCCTCCAATACTTATTTACAGTTACATCTATAATGAGCAAACTGTTTATTACATAACTTCTAAATGCTGTGACATTCCAAGTAACTTATATAACCAAGATTGTAATAGAATTTGTTCTCCTGATGGAGGTTTTACTGGAAAAGGCGATATGAAATGTACTGATTTTTTCAAGAAACGTACTGAAGAGAAGTTGGTTTGGAAAGATGAAAGGAAATTTAGTGAGAAAAAATTAAATCAACATTAATTTTGTGATTATTTCCTCGCCTAATTCATCATTAAGCATCTTAATAATTTTTTCTTTTCCATAACTCAATTCTTCTCTTAAAACAGATGATTTAAGTTTCACTACCAACGTTTTATTTTGCAATTGAACACTTTCAGTATAAGACATCACACCATTTCCCATTAATTTCATCCAAGTTTCTCGAACATCCAATTGACGTATACCTTTAGTTAAGTTGTTTTCTTTAATCACAACTTTCATAAGATCTTTTAAACTATGGTACTCATTCTCTCGCTTTCCCATATTATAATTTAAATAGTTGGTATGATTGATTTGTCTTTTTCACTACTTCCTCAGTTCTATCTGCATGTGTATCACTAATAAATATTTGTCCGAAATCATCATGATTTACTAAATCAATAATTTTAGAAACCCTTTTCTCATCCAACTTATCAAAAATATCATCTAATAATAAAATAGGCTTCACTTTAGATTGATTTTTAATAAAATCGAACTCAGCCAACTTTAATGCTATTAAAAACGATTTCTGCTGACCTTGACTACCAAATTTTTTAATTGGATAACCACTAATTTCAAACTGCAAGTCATCTTTGTGAATACCTACACTTGTATATTGTAAAATTCGATCTCTTTCAACTGCTTTTTCTAATAAATCAACTAATTTTCCTTCATCAAGTTGAGTTTTATATTTCAAACTCACACTTTCCTTTCCATTTGATATTGTTCGATATCTCGCTTCAAAAATAGGTGTAAATTCAGTTAAAAAACCATTTCTTTTCTTATAAATAGATTCACCAAGCTTTTCTAATTGCTCATCATATACTTTCAAATTAAGCGAATCAAAAGTTCTATTGGCAGCAAAATATTTTAATAACGTATTTCTTTGAAGTAATACTTTATTATAATTAATTAATAATTTTAAATAGTTTTTATCCGACTGAGATATAACACTGTCTATAAACTTTCTACGTCTTTCGCTACCTTCTATAATTAAATCTCTATCTGTAGGTGAAATAATAACTAATGGCAAATAACCAATATGATCTGAAAAGCGTTCATATTCTTTATCGTTTCGTTTGATACACTTTTTTTGACCTCTTTTAAGACTACAAATAAAAGTGTCTTTTCGTTCATCGATTAAATATTCGCCTTGAACCATAAAAAAGTCTTGATTGTGTCTTATATTTTGTGTTGCAACAGTATTAAAATAACTTTTACCAAACGATAAGTAATAAATTGCATCTAATGCGTTTGTTTTCCCAATTCCGTTATCTCCAACAAAACAATTTATTTTATGCTGAAAATCAAATGTTTGAGATTCAAAATTCTTGAAATTTATAAGTGATAGTTTATCTAAACGCATTATTTTGTATGAAATATCAAAAGATTGATAAAATTATTGAAAATTTTGCGATTAATGGACTTTTACTTTCCAATTAAAAATCTTACTTTTGCGCCGACAAATTTAAGAAGATAATGGCGACTTATAAAAAAAAAGGGAATAAAATTAAAAACGAAGCAGGTGAAATAAAATCGGCAATAGAACAAAACAGTACAACTGCCGAGGTATTTAACACCCTAGATGATACAGCTTCAAAATCTGAAGCATGGGTTATTAAAAATCAAAAAAACATTTTTATTGTTTTAGGAGTTATTGTTGCTGGAATGCTTTTACTTCAAGCATTCAAACAATTCGTTTCTACACCCAATGAGACTGCTGCTGCAAACGAATTAGCATTTCCAAAGAAATACTTTGAACAAGCAAATTCTGCCGCTGTTGCAAAAGATTCATTATACTCTTTAGGGCTTGAAGGTGGTGATGGTAAATATGGGTTTTTAGATATTGCTGATCAATACGGAAGTACAGATGCTGGAAATTTAGCAAACTATTATGCTGGTATAACTTACTTAAATATGAAAAAATATCCTGAAGCTATAGAATATTTAGGGAAGTTTTCTTCTGACGATGAAGTATTAGGCGCTGTTGCTAAAGGAGCAATTGGTGATGCTTTTGCGGATTTAAATCAGCAAGAAGATGCTTTAGAATATTATGAAAAAGCAGCAAACTTAAGAAACAACTCTTTCTCTACTCCTCTGTTTTTATTCAAAGCAGCAAATACTGCTTTAGATTTAGGGAAATCTGACAAAGCATTAAAGATGTTTGAGGAAATTAAAAAATCATATCCAAAATCTGAAGAAGCAAAAAATATAGACATCTATATCAATAAAGCAAAATACGCTAACTAAACTGATAGTATGGCAACAACTAATTTATCACGTTACGATAAGTCAACAATCCCAAATGCGAAGAACCTTCGATTTGGGATTGTTGTTTCTGAATGGAATGATTCTATTACAGAAAACTTATTTAAAGGAGCGGAACAAACATTGATAGACAATGGAGCTGACCAAGAAAATATTGTTCGGTTTAATGTTCCTGGAAGTTTTGAATTGGTTTATGGTTGCAAAAAAATGCTTGAAACTCAAAGTGTTGATGCTGTAATTGCAATTGGTACCGTAATACAAGGTGAAACAAAACATTTTGATTTTGTTTGTGAAGGTGTAGTTCAAGGCATCAAAGATTTAAATATTATTTATGATGTCCCTACTATTTTCTGTGTATTAACAGATAATACATTGCAACAATCTATTGATCGTTCTGGAGGAAAGCATGGAAACAAAGGAGTTGAATGCGCTATTGCAGCTATTAAAATGGCTGTTTTGTAGATTTATTTTACTTCATAATTTACAATAAATTTAACACGAACCTTATTCATAAAAATTTGACCACAAACTTATATTTGTGTAATTTTGATATTCTTATAAGTTTATATAGATATGGGACTCCTTAAAAGGCGTAAAAACAAACAGTTTGATTACAACCCACGTTATTTCGATAACGACGGAGAAGGCAGTCCATATAAAATAAAACATAAATTTGACGAATTTAGGACTACAATTGGTGAAAGCGTTGGACTTAAAGGGAAGTTTATAAAAGCAATGAATGAATTAAAAGGTGAGCAAAGTAAAAAAACCAGTAAAACTATTTTTATCATTATTGCTGTTTTAGTTTTGTTGTTTCTCATTTTTATAGATTTTGATTTATCAATTTTTAGAACAAAAAATTAATGCCAGATATCATTCAACTTTTACCAGATCATGTAGCAAATCAAATTGCTGCTGGAGAAGTCGTGCAACGACCTGCATCTGTAGTAAAAGAACTACTTGAGAATGCTATTGATGCTGGTGCAACATCAATAAAATTATTGATAAAAGATGCCGGAAAAGTCTTAATTCAAGTTATAGACAACGGTAAAGGCATGAGTGAAACTGATGCTCGTTTTTGTTTTGAAAGACATGCAACGTCAAAAATAAAATCTGCAGAAGACTTGTTTAATTTACAAACAAAAGGCTTTCGTGGTGAAGCTTTAGCTTCAATTGCTGCCATTGCTCATGTAGAATTAAAAACAAAACAAGAAAACCAAGAGTTAGGAACTTGCCTGAAAATTGAAGGAAGTAAAATTCAATCTCAAGAATTAGTTTCTACTCCAAAAGGAACCTCAATAGCAGTAAAAAACTTGTTCTATAATATTCCTGCAAGAAGAAATTTTTTAAAATCAAATGCTGTTGAATCTAGACATATCAATGATGAATTTCAGCGAGTAGCATTAGTTCATCCTTCTATTTATTTTTCTATGTATCACAATGACAGTGAGTCTTATGTGTTAAATATCTGTAACTTAAGGCAGCGGATTGTTGCTGTTTTTGGAAAAAAAACAAATGAAAAATTAGTTCCGATAGATGAAATTACTGATGTATTAAATTTATCTGGTTTCGTTTCAAAACCAGAATTTGCAAAGAAAAAAAGAGGAGAACAATTCTTTTTTGTTAATAATAGATTTATAAAAAGTCCTTATTTACATCATGCAGTTGTCAATGCTTTTGACGGCTTACTTCCTTCTGGTTATCATCCATCATATTTTTTATATCTAACAGTTCCTAAAAATACAATCGACATCAATATCCATCCAACAAAGACTGAGATAAAATTTGATAATGAAAAGATTTTATATGCTATTATGCGATCTACTGTAAAACATAGTTTAGGGCAATATAATGTTGCGCCAGCTCTAGATTTCAATAGAGATTCTACTCTTGATGTTCCATATGATTTTAAGGACAAAAAAATTGACAGAGAGCCAAATATTAGTATTGATAGAAATTTTAATCCGTTTAAAACAGAAGTACAAAAAAACATTCAGTTTCCATATAAAAGAGAAAAAACTACTGATTGGGAAAGTTTATATACTGATATTGAAGTGCCTGAACCTCAAATATCATTGAAAACTGATGAAAATCAATTATTTAGCGATACAATTCCCGCAAATAAAACACATCAGATTCACGGAAAATATATTATTAGCGCCATCAAATCTGGTCTTATATATATCAATCAGAACTTAGCTCACCAACGAATTTTGTATGAAGAATATTTAGAAAATATAACCGTTAAAGAAGCTATGAGTCAACAATTGTTATTTCCTTTAGAGATTGTTTTTAGCAAAGATGATATTAATTTGATTAAGGAAATTCAATCAGATATAGAAAGTACAGGTTTTTTGTTTGATAAAATTAATAAAGAAACTTTGACTATCAAAGGCATACCGACTACTATTAATGAAAGTCAGGTTACAATTATTTTAGAGCAATTGTTGGATGATATTAAAAATGAAATTCCAGAAGCAAGTTTTAGCCAATTAGATATAATGGCAAAAAGTTTAGCAAAAAGTATGGCAATAAGAACTGGAACTCAATTAACACTTGAAGAGCAAGAGAATATTGTTGAAAGGTTATTTTCTTGTAAAGAACCTAATCATTCACCCTACGGAAAGCCAACTTTTATATCTATTGATATACAAGACATTGACAAAAAATTTGGATTATGATGAATAGAATTACAGATGCGGTAAAGCATTTGATAATAATCAATATTGTATTTTTTATTATCACTTTTGTTTTAAAACTAAGTTTTAGTGATTCACTAGCCTTATACTTTCCTGAAAATGAAAAATTTGGAGTTTGGCAATACGTAAGCCATATGTTTATTCATGGCTCACCAATGCATATAATATTTAATATGTATGGCTTATGGGCGTTTGGAACGCCTTTAGAGCAAATGTGGGGAAGAAACAAATTTTTATTCTTCTATTTCTCAGCAGGTTTTGGTGCAGGAGTTATATATACATTAGCAAATTATTATCAGTTCAATTCAATATTAAGCCAACTTTCAGGTTTAGGCTTATCTGAACTTGATATTCAAAATTTATTAAACACAGGAAGTTATAATTCATCAATTTTAGAATCAATTTCTGAAAGAAAATTATCAGAATTCTACGCAACATACCACACTCCTGCTGTTGGTGCTTCAGGTGCTGTTTATGGCGTATTGGTTGCTTTTGGAATGACGTTTCCAAATTCAAAATTGGCTCTTATTTTCTTCCCAGTTCCAATTGCTGCAAAATATTTTATTCCTGTAATTATTTTAGGTGACATATTCTTTGGTGTAACTAAATATTCTGTTGGGAATATTGCACACTTTGCACATATTGGCGGAGCATTAATTGGATTAATTATTATGCTTACATGGAAGAAAAATCAATTTAAGCGTTGGGATTAATGAATATTCTAGATGACATAAAACACGCATACAGTAATGCAACTATTGCTGAAAAGTTAATCTATATAACACTTGCTGTATTTATTTTTTCGCTCTTTGGTGATTTTATTTCTAATTGGTTTGCACTACCTTCAAATCTTGAGAGTTTTATTTCAAAACCTTGGACTATTTTGACTTATGGATTCTTACATAGTAATTTTCCTCATGTGTTTTTCAACCTACTTTTCTTGTACTATATAGGAGATTTATTTCTAAGTTTCTTCACACCAAAACAATTTTTAAATTACTTTATTTTAGGGACATTAGTTGGCGGAATATTTTATTTAGTTTTAAATCCCGGAAGCTATTTAGTTGGTGCTTCCTCTGGAATTATGGCAGTTTTAGTTGGTTTAGCAACTAAAATTCCTACATATGAAATTAGACTTAATTTAATTGGCGGAGTTAAACTTTGGGTTATTGCACTCATTTATATTCTAGTGAGTATTGCAGGTTTAAATGGGTTAAATTCTGGAGGTAATATTGCTCATTTAGGGGGTGCCTTATTAGGCTTCGTATATACCAAACAACTTGAAAGAGGTTTAGATATAGGTAAAATACTTGAATCCATTATCAACTTTTTCACTAACGCCTTTAAACCAAAAGAAAAAAACAATCTAAAAACAGTTTATAAAAAAAACAAAATAAAAAGAAAGCCTACACATAAAGAATCAAATGAAAAGCAGCAGAAAATTAATCGTATTCTAGATAAAATTAGTAAATCTGGATATGAAAGTTTAAATAAAGATGAAAAGAATTTTCTGTTTAAATCTGGCAATAAAAACTAATTTGCTATGAAAAAATTATTCTGGCTAAATAAATTACTTTTTATACTAAATTCTCTTTTTGCGTTTTTATTACTACTCTCCTATTTAATTCCGTTTATTTCACCAAATAGGTTTCCAACAATTTCTATTTTTAGTTTAGTTGTTCCTGTATTAATTATAGTGAACATCCTTTTTTCAATTTATTGGGTCATCAAGTTAAAAAAACAATTTCTACTTTCAACTTTAATATTACTAGTTGGTTTTCAATATATCAATTCACTTTATAAAATATCTGAAAAGAAAATTTTATTAAATGATGACGTGAAAATTATGAGTTACAATGTTCGCGTTTTTAATATCTATAAATGGAAAAAAGAAGGAAAAGAAGAGACTTTAAAATTAGTGAAAGATTTTATAAAAGAGAAAGATCCAGATATTATATGTTTTCAAGAGTTTTTAACTGCATATGATGTGAATTTCGATTATAAATATAAATTTATAAACAACAATCCAAATAAAGACATATCTTATTTTGGGCAAGCAATTTTTTCAAGATATGAAATTATCAATTCTGGTTCTCTGAATTTCAATAGTTTAGCAAATAATGCAATTTTTGTTGATCTTGTTAAAAATAATGATACTGTAAGGATCTATAATGTTCATCTAGAATCACAAAAAATTCAATTAAACAAAGAAAATTTTGGAGAAAAAGATTCTGATAAATTACTAAAACGGTTTCAAAACACCTTCAAAAAGCAAGCTGATCAAGCAGAAAAGTTATTGGCTCATGAAGAAACTTCAAACTATAAAACAATTATTTGTGGTGATTTTAACAATACCGCATTTTCATATGTATATAAACAATTAAAAAATTCTAAAAAAGATGCGTTTATAGACGCTGGAAAAGGCTTTGGGAAATCTTATGATTATATATTCCCTGCACGAATTGATTTTATTCTTACTGATAAAAATATCACAATTAACAACTTCAAAACGTTTGATATTCAATACTCTGACCATTTTCCAGTAATGGCAAGGTTAAATTTTGATTGATAATCTTTTTCTATTACAATTTTATTGATACTTTTGCGTTAATATAATAGTTAAATGTGGGGTTTAATATTATTTTTTTATTTATGACTAAAAAATACGTTAAAACCCTGTTCTTCATTTTTTTTGTTGCTTATAATTCATTCGCACAAAACAATCCTCCAGTTGTTGAAAATGATTATGATACAACTGACATTAATACAACACTAAATGTCACAGCTCCAGGAGTTTTAGGGAATGATTCTGATACTGATGGTGATACTTTAACAGTTGTCCAATTTATAGTTAATGGGACT
>TARA_B110000090_G_scaffold41414_1_pt1 | contig 39010 bp, 56 predicted proteins | sample TARA_B110000090 | Tara Oceans TARA_B110000090 (sample SAMEA4397239) | marine metagenome | biome: Polar Biome; feature: [SRF] surface water layer (ENVO:00010504); material: water (ENVO:00002006), including particulate matter (ENVO:01000060) such as... | depth 5 m
CGTGGCTACGAACTACGGTGTCGGGGGTTCGAATCCCTCCTTGCCCAGTGTCGATTTCTTTTATTTAGACTTCTGTTATATTAACATAACGATTATACATTATTAAATGGGGTGTAGCCAAGCGGTAAGGCAGTGGACTTTGACTCCGTCACGCGTAGGTTCGAATCCTGCCACCCTAGATTTAGTATTCCGAAAAAAATTAAACAGAATGAAAACATTAATTTACTTTTCTGAAAATAGTTTCGCCTTAAAAGAGAAAACTTTGCCTATTGTAAAATTAACGAAGTCAAAAAATGGTGAAACAGGCACAGCGACTTTTGTTTTTATTCAACCCTCAATCTTTTTATTTCGAAACCCAGCCAGCAATGCAATAACTGGAATGTATTTACATTGGGGAAATAAAAATATTATGACAAATGATATAAACATTGTCTTTCAAAATGGAAGACCTTTTTTATTAAAAGCAATTTTGATTTTTAAAAATTCTCAAGAGTGGTTTCATTTTTTAAACTTTATGACATGTTATTCAAAAGAAACCGGTTTACTTTTTTCTGAAAAAAATTCATTCTCTTAATAAATGATTCGCAAATAATTAATTAACTTTCTAACATGGAATATTCTCTACAAACACTCAATCAAAGTTCAAATTTAAAAACAATTAAAAGTTCTGAAATTATTGACAAATTAAATTTAATTGGTTTTGAAATTGATGATAGTTTCGAAGAATCTTTTATTACAAATAGGTTTTTAGATAATTTAAGGTTACTGATCAAAATACCACCTAATCGCGAAGATTTATTAAATGAAAAATCTTTATTAACAGAATTATCAACAATTTTTTTAATTGAGTTACATAATATTTGGCAGAAAACTAGAAAAAATTATTCCTACCTTCTAAAATCAAAATACAATCAATATTCTGATTATAAAAGAGTAAATATAGAATCAGATATTTCAAATGTTTTAATTTTTCAGATTGAGATTGAGCCTATAAAAAACTTCTCTTCCCCTTTATGGGTTCAAAACAAATTATTAAATGCTGGTGTTCCAATAACTAAAAAAATTGATGACATTATACTATTAAATAGTTTAGAATGGGGACAAACAGTTAACACCTTACCATTCAAGTCATTGTCAGCTCAGAATAGCGATGTGAACAATCTATTGGTAACACAATTAAAACGTAAGACGAGCTTTTTGTTTAAAAATGCTACAAATTATGAGTTAAGTAAAGAGACCGTTGTTTTAAAAAATAAAAATGATGAAATCGAAGCTGTTCTAGGACTATTTACTACTATGGATGATGTTTCGTCGAGGACAACAACCAAAGTAGTTTTACAATCTATGTTTTATGATATTTATGAGAATCCTCTTGTATTAAATTCATTAGAAAATAAAATATCTTTACGTTATTTACGTAAAATATGTCTCGAAAATTTTAAATTTTCGTTTCAACGTCTTTTGAGTCTTCTAGAAATCACATCAGCAGCAAAAATAATACCTCAAATTTATTCTACGTACCCAAATCAAATTGAATTAAAAACGCATAAGATTTTGAAGTTACGTAAAAATTCATTGCTAAGAATTTTAGCTATTCAAGACATTGATAAAATAATTTTTAAAAAAGCTGGTTTAAAAGTAATTTGTGAAACTCAAAGAGATTTTTATTTTTCTATTCCAAATTATAGAAACGATTTATTAAGGGAAATAGATCTGATAGAGGAATATAGTCGATTTATTGGATACAAAAATTTTGTACCTGTAACACCTCAAAGAACACAAAAATATTTAAAAAGTAAAAATAAAAACATCCAATTTATTAAACAATTTTTCCTAAGTTTTGGTTTTCAAGAAGTTATAAGTAATCCACTACAGGATCTAAGAAAACAAAAAGATAATTCGATTCTTCTTACAAATCCTTTAAATAGTGAATTTAATTTTTTACGATCAACACTTTTAGAAAAACTAGTGTCAATTTTTGAAAATAATATTCGTTTAGGAACAACATCGACAAATTTTTTTGAAATTGGACGTGCATTTGAAAAAGTAAACAATAATTTTAAAGAAGTAGAAAACCTGGGTTTAATATTTCAGTTAGAACGCCTTAAAAAAACTAAACAACCTAATGTGGAATGGTTTCGAGCTAAAGGATTCATTGAGAATTTTCTTTTGCACTTTGGATATAAGAATGTAATATTTGAAAGTTTAAAGTCTGAAAATTTATTATTTCACCCAACGAAATCTGTTACTCTTAGAACAAAAAATGTTCTTCTGGGAACCTTTGGTGAAATAAATCCGAACCTTGAGAATTTAAAAGCATTAAAATTTGCAACTTATATATTTGAAGTAAATCTAGAGTATTTTACTGAAAGACGTATGAACAGTACAATTCCAATATACAAAGACTATTCCAAATATCCTGCGATTGTTAAAGATATTTCATTCTTAATAAATAAAGACGTAAATTTTTATGATTTAAAAATAAAAATTAAAAATTGTTCTACTGTTTTAAGAAAAGTCCAATTTTTTGATATCTATTTTGATGAAAAATCGATCGATTCAATTAATATCGGAGTTCGATTAGATTTTCAGTCGGATTCAAAAACTTTTACGACAGAATTTATTCAACAAGAAATGAATACAATTAAAGAGTTGCTTATTACGGAATTTGATGTTGAATTTAAATAATAAATTCAAATTCGTAATTTAAACAACTTTTTTACATTATGATTTAGTTGTAAAACTAAATATTTAAAGAAAAATGACAGATAAATTTTACCTTTTTTGTTAATAAAGATTTACATAAATTTCTTATCAATGACGTACTATATGACAAATTCCCAAACGTCCCTTTCTCATTATTTTGACGGCGATGATGATGACGACTACTATGATGACGAGTACGATGAAGAGGAAGAAGAAAAAGGTCCTGCGCTTGAAATTTACGGGACAGATATAACTGCATTAGCTCGACAAGGACAGTTAGAAGAATGTTTTGGTAGAGAAAAAGAACTATTAGAAATGATGGAAATTTTAGTTCGACGCCAAAAGAATAATCCAGTTCTTGTTGGTGACGCTGGAGTAGGAAAAACAGCAATTATTGAATTATTTGCAAGTAAAATTGTTAATAACTTAGTTCCTTTCGTTTTGGAAGGACGAACACTTGTAAGTTTAGATTTAGCTCGAATTGTTGCTGGTTCCCGATATCGTGGTGAATTTGAATTACGTTTTCAACGTGTTTTAGATGAGGTATTGTCGCAACCAGATATTATCATTTTTATTGATGAAATCCATAACATTGGTGGGACTGGATCTGCTGAAGGATCTTTGGATGCTGCAAATATTTTAAAACCTGTTCTTTCACGTAGTGGATTCCAATGTATTGGAGCAACGACAACGAAAGAATATCAACGGATTGAAAAAGATCCAGCTTTAAATCGTCGATTTCAACCAATTAAAGTTAATGAGCCGAGTGTAGAAGATACGATCCATATTTTATATGGTTTACGTTCTAGTTTAGAAGCTTTTCATAATGTTGAAATTTTACCAGGTGCTTTACGTTTATCTGCAGAACTAGCAGACCGCTATATTTACGACCGTTTTTTACCTGATAAAGCAATTGATTTAATAGATCGCGCAGCGGCGAAAGAAGTAATTAAATTGACTAATGTCACAGAAGGTTCGGTAATTTCATCCTTAGCAAATGCTGGCTTAAATAATATTGGCGCATTACGTATGGAAGCATTCCGACGAGGAGATATACCTTCCGAATTTGTTTTCCAGGAAATTGAAAACGCTTACCGTAATTTTTTATTATGTTGGATTGAGACTCCATTGTCTGTTCCTGAAGAAGCGAAACCTATTTTATCACCAATTTCCCAAGAACTATTTGATACAATGCGAATGTCCGTTTTAAAACGCGTTGATGAGCTTTTATTTTCATCAAATAAGCCACGTTCGGTCGTAAAGACAGTGAAAAAAGTACAGGATTTATCACCGGAAAAAAATAAGGAAATTTATTATGAAATGAGTGATCAGATTAGTGATGGTCTTTTCCCTGATTTAAGTACTTATAGACTTTCTCTTTTCTTATTTGGGGAATGGTTAGAAGGAGATAAATGTAATTATTTTATAACTAAAGAATTTAAGCTTAAATATTTTGAAGATTTAGCAATGGTCTTTGATTATGCAAATATGTATAAGTATATTTGTAATAGAAGAGTAGAGCGTGGAGAAAGACTATTTGTACTTTCAAGTGAAGACGATTTTTGTGAGGCTGATGTTGAAGCTTATGAAGATACTTTTGAACTTTTAAGTGAATTGGAAGAAAAAAGAATTGATGTTTTTAAAGATTTTTTAGGCCAATTAAAACCAATTTTGAGAAAGGGGATTATTGAAAGTTTAAAATATAGCTCAGAAATTTCATTATCCGAAACTGAATTATCAACCGTTTATAAAATGTTAGGTTATTTTTCAACAGATACCGGACGTGACTTTTTGGCAAATATGGATGATCCAGAATTGATTCAACAGGCTCGCAAAATAGGTGATTTTACAGGTCTAAAAAAACGGATTACTCAGAAAGAAATTCGTGAACTTTTAGCTGATATGACAGGAATTCCAATTCAGTCAATTTCAAACATTGAATCACAAAAGCTAGTCAATTTGGAAGCTACTTTACACAAACGTGTTATTGGTCAAGAAGAAGCAATTTCTGCTATTGCTAAAGCTATAAGACGTTCGAGACTTGGAATACAAAATCCTAATCGACCAATTGCTAGTTTTTTATTCTGTGGTCCAACCGGAGTAGGGAAAACAGAAGTGACAAAAGCACTTGCTATTAGTATGTTTGGTTCTGAAGATGATATGATTCGTTTCGATATGTCAGAATTCATGGAGAAATTTAGTGTGTCACGTTTAATTGGGTCGCCACCAGGTTACGTCGGATATGAAGATGGAGGTCAATTAACAGATTCAGTTCGCCGCAAACCTTATTCTGTTGTTTTATTCGATGAAGTTGAGAAAGCTCATCCAGATATATTAAATGTTTTATTACAAATTCTAGAGGATGGACGTTTAACGGATAGTCAAAAACGTTTAGTTGCTTTCGAAAATACTGTAATTATTATGACTTCGAATGCTGCTGCGGCTGAAATCCAACAAATTATTAAGACAGCTCGTACAAGTAAAGTTGAAGAACAACCTAAAGTGGAAACTAAAACAGATGAGGATTCTTTAACTGTAACCTATGAAGACGAATTTGCTGGTGCAATTAAATTCTTAAAATCCCCTATCACTGAAAATTTCTTAACTGATTTGAAAAAAGAGTTAGAAATTGAGTTTGAAAATTCGTTTCGTAATATGAAGTCCTATACAAGTTTAGAAAAAGAACTTGAGGCTGTAGAAGATGTTGATAATAAACAATCAAATGAACAAATAACAGCAAGTAATTTAAAAAGTGCAGTGTTAGAACGTTTAAGTACGATGTTTTTACCAGAATTTTTAAATCGTTTAGATGATATTATTGTTTTCCAACCATTGAAACCGGAAGAATTACGTCGTATTTGTGATATCATGGTCAGAGAAGTTGGTGAACGTGTAAAATCAAAACAGATTATTTTAAATGTGGATGATAAAGTGAAAGTGAAACTTAGTCGAGAAGGTTATAATCCAGCATTTGGAGCTCGTCCTTTACGTAGATTAGTAACTAAATATGTAGAAGATTTAATTTCTGAAAATATATTAAAATATCCATTAACAAAAAAATCTCGTACTATTAGAATTCAATTAGATGAAAATGATCAAATTTTTATCCAAAAAGAAGAATTAGTCGAGTAAAACAAAAGTGTAATTAACTTGACGTAAAAGATATTGTATGTGTACAATATCTTTCATGTGAAGTTAAAAAGCCGAGTTAGCTCAGTTGGTAGAGCAGTGGATTGAAGATCCTCGTGTCCCCAGTTCGAATCTGGGTCTTGGCACTATTTAGGGTAAGTATTTATAAAACTTTTGTACGATTCTCAGCTTGAAAAAGAAATGAAACTCGATTATAATAGCGTGTATAGTATTTAGCGTCTTTAGTTCAGTTGGTAGAACGCAGGTCTCCAAAATCTGGTGTCGAGGGTTCGAGTCCTTCAAGGCGCGTATGTCAGTGGTGGTTAGAAAAACCTTTTTCATGTATGGATATATGGAAACAATTTTTAAATAATCAAATTTAGACGAGAATTCTTTATGGTAAAAAAAATAAAGGCATTTATAAAATTAGCTTTACCTGCAGGCAAAGCAACCCCTGCGCCTCCTGTTGGACCTGCTTTAGGTCAGCATGGAGTCAATATTGCAGGATTTTGTAAAGAATACAACGCAATGACTTCTGAAAAAATGGGATTAATTATTCCGGTAAAAATAACTGTTTTCGAAGATCGCTCGTATTCGTTCATTCTAAAATCACCTCCGGCTTCTGTCTTACTAGCAAAATTTGCTAATATTCCAAAAGGTGCAGCTCAACCGAATCGTGAGACTGTTGGAAGTGTTACTCTTGAACAAGTAAAAGAGATTGCTACTACAAAAATGAGTGATTTAAATACGGATGACTTAGAAAAAGCTGTATTGATTATTAAAGGAACAGCCAAAAGTATGGGAATTACAGTCGAAGCAACTTAAAGTTTACTAATTACTAATTATTATGAAAAAATATTCAAAACGTACAAAACTTTTACAAGAAAAAATCTCAGAAGAAAGCTATTCTTTTGAAAAGGGTGTTTCTCTATTAAAAGAAATCGGAACTGCAAAATTCGTAGAATCAGTGGAAGCACATGTTTCCTTAAATATTGATCCAAAATATGCAAATCAACAATTACGAACAAGTTTAGTTCTTCCAAATGGAACAGGAAAAACTCTTAAAATTGCTGTTTTTACCGAAGATGCATTTATTAAAGAGGCTTTAACAGCGGGCGCTACCGTTGCAGGATCAGATGATTTGTTAGAAGAAATGAGTCAAGGTAATTTAGATTTTGATATTCTAATTACAACTCCTCAATTAATGCCTAAATTAGCAAAATTAGGAAGAGTCTTAGGACCAAAAGGATTAATGCCTTCACCAAAATCTGGAACTGTAACTCAAGATTTAAAAGGCGCTATTAATGAATTTAAAAAGGGAAAATTAGAATATCGTGCAGATAAGACAGGAATTGTTCACTTAAGTTTTGGAAAAGCAGATTTTTCGGAAGATCAGTTACGAGAAAACTTATTAGCTGTCTATACGTCAATTGAAAAAAATAAGCCTAGTGGAGTTAAAGGAAGATATTTTAAATCTTTTTCCATTTGTACTACTATGAGTCCCTCAATAGCTTTAGAGTTGAATACTTTTAAAGTCTCATAACCTCAATTTATTGAAATACTAGAATTTTTTTGATATATTTGTATAGTTCTTAAGATTAAAAAATTATTTAAATATAAAATACTTGTAAATCCCTATAAAAACATGAACGAAAAATTAACAACAATTATTGAACAGTTAAAAACTTTAACTCTTTTAGAAGCATCAGAATTAGTAAAGGAAATTGAAAGCACTTTTGGTGTTGATACTTCGGTTTCGAGTGCCCCAGTTATGATGGCTGCGGGTCCTGGTGGAGATGCTACAACAGAAGCAGCTGAAGAGAAAATCGCTTTCGATATTACTTTAACAGAAGTTCCAGCGGATAAAAAAATTGCTATTTTAAAGATTGTCCGTAATTTAACTGGACTTGGACTAAAAGAATCAAAAGAAATTGTAGACAACGTTCCAAAATTATTAAAAGAAGGTATTACTAAAGCTGAAATCGAGACGATTCAAAAAGAATTTGAAGATGCTGGTGCAAAAGTTATTGTAAGTTAATCAAATACTGTCGTATCTCTAACTCATTAAGTCAAAATAGATCAAATGAGTTAGAGATAGATTTTATTTTTTATTTATGAGTAGAGTTCACCCATCTTTTTTTGCTTTTGTAAAGCGTCATAATCCGGTTGAATTGCTACAAAAGTTTCCATTTGTGATTCAATACCTAATAATACCTCATACATGATATCGAAAATATCTTCTACTAATACTATTTGACCTAACTTATCTGTTGGGACAACAGTACGAGTTGTAGAAGAAGCATTCTTGAACATATCTTCAAGATATAACAACATGGCAACTACATCTACAGAATCTGCTTCATAATCGATGACTAAATTTGCTTCTAAAGTAACTTCTTCGTCAATTTCATCTAGCTGTTTTGTAACAACTTGAGCAATTACTTTAAATAGTTCATCAAACGTCAAAGATTTTAATTCCCAGTTTGTTTTCCATTGTTTTAAAAAAGCCATATTTTTGTATTTTTAATTGATTAACTTCATTTAATTCACTCTATTTTTACAAGTAATAAACTAACAATAAAAATTTTATATTGCAATCAAGAACTTCAAGAATTTTTGTTCTTTGACAAAGCAAAACTTTTAAAATATACTATCATCATATAAAAATTTACGGGATGTAACGCAGCTTGGTAGCGTGTCTGCTTTGGGAGCAGAAAGTCGCAGGTTCGAATCCTGCCATCCCGAAGAGATCAAGATTAATTTTTGCTAGCCATGCCTTTAATTTTCGGTAGGGGATTTACATCTCCAAAAAATAACTTATAATACCTGTTAACTTATAATAAATGTAATTTCAACAATTTTTAATCAAATAGTTACGTTGACCAAAGGATACTAAACTATACTTATCTTTTTTATTTGAGATGATACCCCCAAGGGAATTCGAATCCCTGTTACTTTCGTGAAAGGAAAGTGTCCTAGGCCACTAGACGATGGGGGCTAGTTGATAATAATAATGAGTATAGGAATTTTTAATACAGTTGTCAAGCAGTATTTAAATTTTGAATTTAATATTTTGAATTCAGTTTTAATGGACTTTAAAAAAAACTATTTCTTAGTTGATAAAACTGATATCATATATAACTAGAAGATAAAAATAAAGTAGAAAAGTAACGGAATCAACTTAATTTAAAAATATGTGCACAGAATTAATTTTAGCTGCAATTTACTTTGCAACAATTCTGACTGTTAATTACTTCCTTTATAAGTTATTATCAGGTTATTGTAAAAATATTCTCTATTTATTTCAAATGAGTAATATTTTCGAAAAATTCCCAAAAGAAGAAGTGCGAGTTTTAGCGCTCTTATATTTCTATTCGAAAAATAATTTTAAAAACATAAATAGTTTTAGTATTCTAAATCGTTTTTCTGATTCAGATGATATTCTAGTAATTGGAAAGACCTACGATTATCTAATTAAAAGTATGCAAGAAAAATCGAATCCGAATCCAGCGATTTTATACTATTTAAAACTTTTGGAGTCACAGTTTTTATATAAAAATACAAACTTATAAAATATGATGCCAGAAAACTGGGTAGTTCTACCTATCCACGCAGTAACTCAAAGGGCGACGCCGGGTGATATTCAAGGTGAAGCTTGGATTCCGGTAACTTTAGGCCACACTTTCAAATTTGAGGAGGCCTCGAGAATGACCATCAATATGACGACAGGCGAAATGGTGGGCTATCCAGGTACACATTTGGCCCTATACGTTCGGGATCTGAAAATAAATAGATTGTTGATTATTTACGGATTAGGTTGTACATATTTCGCTAATGTCGCTACTAGAGCGGGCGGTAGTCCAGGCTACACTATGCTGAAGAATTTACTTGACCAAATGGATGGCCCAGTGTATAAAATAATAGTCGTAGAAGGACGTTATACCGCTCCGCACGAGTGCATAGATGACGGTATGAGTTCGCCAGTAGATCAAACGTTTTCTGATCTACTCGACATACTTTATCGAGCGCCTGTGCAACATAAATTAGAAATTCTTCGTGGTTATGGGGATGAGACAGATTCGGAAACCCGACTAACTTTACGTACCTTATTTCCCCAGGACCTTTATATGGTACACGACGAAGAGTCCTACTCCCCATATCTTAAAATGTATCCGGGGAAGGACCTTTCAAGCATAGAAGGCTTTGAATAGATTGGGCTGCCTGGGACTCGAACCCAGAGCTTACCGGTTAAAAGCCGAGTACTCTACCATTGAGTTAGCAGCCCATTTATGATAAAAAGATTATACAATAATAAAAATATAGAACAAATTTTAATTATTGTTCAATTAATTAAGAGTGTATTAAATGATGAAAAAATATACCAGCGTATTTTTTATGAACCTAAATGTTATAAGCCAATTACTTACTACTTTTGTGATTGTTGCTATGGGACCAGCTGTTATTGCTTATTTAGCATATAAAAAAGCTTTATAGAAACCAATTACATTTTCTTTTTTGAGTCTTTCTTATAATAAACTCTGAAAGAGCATTGCTTTTTTAACATAAAACATTTTAAGAATTAAGAAAGGAATAAATTGTTTAATTTCAATTAAAAAAAACAAAATGGCTTTACCTTGGTATCGTGTTCATACAGTTGTACTGAATGACCCAGGAAGATTAATTGCAGTTCATTTAATGCATACAGCTTTAGTTTCAGGTTGGGCTGGTTCAATGGCTCTATATGAGTTAGCTGTTTTTGATCCATCAGATCCAGTTTTAAATCCTATGTGGCGTCAAGGGATGTTTGTTATGCCTTTTATGGCTCGCTTAGGTATTACTGAGTCATGGGGAGGTTGGACAATTACTGGTGAAAGTTCAAGTACGCCAGGTATTTGGAGTTTTGAAGGTGTTGCTTTAACACATATTATTCTTTCAGGAATGTTATTTTTAGCTGCCATTTGGCACTGGGTTTACTGGGATTTAGATTTATTCCAAGACCCGCGTACTGGTGAACCAGCATTAGATTTACCAAAAATTTTCGGAATTCATTTATTATTATCTGGATTCTTATGTTTTGGTTTCGGAGCTTTCCACGTTACAGGTCTCTTTGGTCCTGGTATTTGGGTTTCGGATGCATTTGGTTTAACAGGGCGTGTTCAACCCGTTGCACCAGCTTGGGGTCCAGAAGGGTTTAACCCTTTTAATCCAGGTGGTGTGGCTTCTCATCACATTGCGGCCGGAACATTAGGAATTATTGCTGGTATCTTTCATTTAACAGTGCGACCTCCTCAACGTTTATATCGTGCGTTAAGAATGGGAAATATTGAAACTGTTCTTTCAAGTAGTATTTCAGCTGTTTTCTTCGCTGCTTTCATTACTTCAGGAACAATGTGGTATGGTTCAGCAACGACACCAATTGAATTGTTTGGTCCAACACGTTATCAATGGGACAGTGGGTATTTCCAACAAGAAATTGAACGTAAAGTAGAAACAGCAGTAGCTCAAGGTGTATCTGAAACTGATGCTTGGTCACAAATACCAGATAAACTTGCATTCTATGATTATATCGGAAACAATCCAGCTAAAGGTGGTTTATTCCGTTCAGGTCCTATGAATAAAGGAGATGGTATTGCTGAAGCTTGGTTAGGTCATCCAATTTTCCGTGATCGTGAAGGAAGAGAATTAACAGTCCGTCGAATGCCGGCATTCTTCGAAACTTTCCCTGTAATTTTAGTTGATAAAGATGGTATTATCCGTGCGGATATTCCATTCCGAAGAGCGGAATCAAAATATAGTATTGAACAAGTTGGTGTAACTGTTAATTTCTATGGTGGAAAATTAAATGGCCAAACATTTAAAGATGCACCAACAGTTAAGAAATTTGCAAGAAAAGCTCAATTAGGCGAAGTATTTGAATTTGATCGTACAAGTTTAGAGTCTGATGGTGTATTTAGAAGTAGTCCAAGAGGTTGGTATACTTTTGGTCATGCGAACTTTGCATTACTATTCTTCTTTGGTCATTTATGGCATGGAGCCCGAACAATATTTAGAGACGTTTTCACAGGTATTGGGCCAGAAGTTACAGAACAAGTAGAATTTGGTGCGTTTAGAAAAATTGGTGATAGAACAACACCTCGTAAAGGTAGCGTTTAAGCTTATTTTACCTTGGAAAGATTAGTCATAAGAAATTAATGACTAATCTTTCTATATTCATTTAAATTTACTTTTAAGAATCTTAATTATATGGAAGCTTTAGTTTATACCTTTTTATTGATTGGTACTTTAATGGTCTTATTTTTCTCTGCCTTTTTCCGTGAAACACCTAAAATTATTAGATCATAGGATTTATAATTTAAAAAGGCATTGATTTTTAATCATCATCTTCTTCAAACGGGTCAATTAATTTATCTGATCCTGGTCCAAACGAACTATATATTGTTAATAAAGTAACTCCAATTGCCAATGATGCAATTCCAAAAGCTACTAATGCAGTATCTAAATTCATAAAATTATTTTGTTCTGTTTATTTTAACAAGTTAGTAATAACTTAGAAATAAATGTAACTAGATATACACTTTTCTATAGTTAAATTAATTTTAATTCGACAATTCATATATGGCATTAAAAACTCGTTTAGGTGAAATTCTTAAGCCCTTAAATATCGAATATGGTAAAGTAGCTCCAAACTGGGGCACAACACCTATTATGGGACTTTTTATGGCTCTATTTTTAGTATTTTTACTAATAATCCTTCAAATTTATAACTCTTCTTTAATTTTAGAGAACGTGGATGTGGATTGGAGTGCTCTTGAAAGTTAATTATTTATATAAAAAAATAGGAATTATTTATAATTCCCTATTTTTTTATCTTATATTTCTATGGAACATCTAAACACTGATTATTTCTGTTAACGAAAAATTATTGGTATTTGTTCCACTATAGTTTACCGAATCAAATCGTACTACTACTGGATAACGAATTGCCGCATTTTTTTCAACACTAATGACAGTTCCGATTTTATTAAACCAAAAAGATTCTTTTCTTTGAATCCGAACTTTTGCTCCCTTTTCTACCATAAAAATATTAAACTTTTTTGTAATTTATTTCCTACACTACTAATATAAATAGCGCTGCAACAAATTTTTTTTATTGATAGAAATACAAATTAATACTACTAAAAAAGCATTAGTTAATATTAAGTTATTTTGAGTTACTAATATTACTTTTCATAAAATTTTCAAAATATATCAATAGTATAATTATTATTAAATCAAAATTCATGTGGAGAAAACTTTATGTGGTACAAAGTACTATTTAATTTAAATTTTGCAATTTACATTGATCTAAATTATTTAAATGTTAACAATAAAATATGAAAGATTTTCTATTTCTAATATCCGTCGATGATAATTTTTTATCGTCTTTATTAACTCAACGTGCTCTAATTATAGGGATTTTTACGTTAGTTGTGGTTGCCCTTGGGGATAAAGTTATTTCCATTTTTGAAAAAACATGGAATCTTGTATCCGAGCAAATTTATGATCCAACAATTGATTCTTATGATCCTTTTGGTGACTTCACAGCCTTAGATCAAAATGTTGTTCAAGTAGTTACTGATACCCAGACTAAATTTGAAGATGTTGCTGGGAATGAAGAAGCTAAAGAAGAATTGAAAGAAGTTGTTAAATTTCTAAAAGACCCAGAAACTTTCTCGAAATTAGGCGCAGGTGTTCCAAAAGGAGTTTTACTAGGTGGTCCTCCAGGTACAGGAAAAACGTTATTAGCAAAAGCTATTGCAGGCGAAGCTGGGACACCTTTTTTAAAAGTTTCAGGGTCTCAATTTGTTGAACTTCTAGTTGGGGTTGGTGCAGCGCGTGTTCGAGAACTTTTTGAGAAGGCACGTTCATTAAAACCATCAATTATCTTCATTGATGAGATCGATTCCATTGCACGTGCAAGATCAGGAAATAGTAATATGGGAGGTGGAAACGATGAAAGAGAACAGACATTAAATCAAATTTTAACTGAAATGGATGGGTTTGAAGCTGATAGCGGAATCGTTGTTATTGCTGCTTCAAATAGAATTGATATTTTAGATCCTGCAATCAAACGTGCTGGTCGATTTGATCGTCAAATTACAATCAATAATCCAAACTTAAAAGAACGCCAAGCAATTTTACGTGTGCATGCCCGCGGAAAAAAATTAGATGAATTAGTTTCAATTGCTCAAATTGCACAACGTACAATTGGATTCTCAGGGGCCGATTTAGCTAATTTATTAAATGAAGCCGCGATACTAGCCACTCGACGTAAAAAAACCACTATTACAATGCAAGAAATTAATGTCAGTATCGATAGAGTCATTATTGGTCTAGAAGGAAAACAAGTAAGTCGCGTAAAAGCAAGACAATTAACTGGTTTTCATGAAATGGGCCATGCTTTTATTGGTAGTTTAATAAATGAGAATGATGGTATTGAAAAATTAACATTAATTCCTCGAGGAAATACACAGGGAACAACTTGGACTATTCCTTCGCCAAGTCAATACAATTCGCGAAATATTTTTATTAATCAAATTTTGATCGCTATTGGTGGCCGTGCTGCCGAAGAAATAGTCAGCGGAGTAAGTGAGTGTACAGTAGGAGCGCAGCAAGATATTGCTCAAATGACGCGCAATGTTCGAACAATGATTTTACGTTATGCAATGGCTCGTTTACAGGAGTTAAAACAACAAGCACAACAACGAAACCTTTCGTTTTTAGGAAGCGATGTAAAACAGGAATTAAACAATATCATTGATAATTTTACTACCAACTTCATGGATATTACATATAATGAAGTCATCTCTTTCTTAGAAATTATTAGACCCGGGGGTGAAAGATTAGTGGACGAATTAATGATTTCCGAAGAATTATCTGGAAAAGAACTTCGCGCACTGGCACGTGAGTATTTATCAAACTTAACTGCTTTAGAAATTTTATATAATAGTCGTCAATCTTCTTTATTTGACTTAATGGCACCTAATTTGAAAAAATCTATCAGTGAAGTTGAAAAAGAAACCGCTGATATGATTCTTGCATTAGAATTGAATGAAAATTAAAAAATGTTTTTTTAGAACAAATTTATAATGTACAATTAATAGCTTTTTAAACTATTAATTGTACTTCTATTCTATTTTTATTAGAAATTCGGAAATGTTAAAGCATCCGGATAAATAAAATTAATGAAGATAATGAAAACCGATGTAACTGATAACCAAGCTGTTATTAAAACAGGAGCCGTTGAAAGAAATTTTAAAAAATCGTTCATAGTAAGATAATAAGTATTTAATATTTTTTATAACACAAAATAAAAACTTTAACGTGGTGAGATTGTAATATCATCATCCGAAGCTAATAAATCACCAGTTGTAAATTCTTTCCAAGCATCCAGTGGCCAAAGGAACCCAGAATTCATAATCGATAACGCAACTGGAACATTAATGATTATTTCACTTTCATAAGCATCTTTTGTCGTACTTGCGTATCGAACATATTTTCTTCCGACCCAACCAATCCAACCAGTAATATATAAGAACATTGATCCTGGAATAATAAACTCTGTTGCATGATCCCATTGTCCACTAGCAATAATACGAGGTAAGCCTTCTTTTCCGCAAAGTAAAGTAGAATTTTCATATTTTGCGAAACGTGCTTTTGTTGCTTCAACTTCTTTAATTAAGAATTGTGCCTCTTTTGTCTCTGGAATATAAAGTTTTAATCTATTTTCCAATTTTTTAACTGATGAAGCTAATCGTTTTTTAAAGGGCGCTGAATCTTTACAAGGTGTCAAGTTATTAAAAGCTGCATTTGCTACTTGTGGTTCAACATTTAAGATGAAACCAGAGAAGATTGTTAAGATAATAATTTTTGAGAATAGAGATTTAATATTTAATTTCATTTACTAAAGACAATTTTAAATAAGTTCGCTAATAGAATGTTTTTATAATATTATAATCAAATAAAATTTAAATAGGAACGGGATTGACGGGACTCGAACCCGCAACGTCCGCCGTGACAGGGCGGTGCTCTAACCAATTGAACTACAAACCCAATTAGAATATTTAGGAGAGAGAGGGATTCGAACCCTCGGTAGGAATAATCCTACAATAGATTAGCAATCTAACGCGATCGACCACTCTGCCATCTCTCCATTTGGTATTCTGTCTGTTTTTTCTTAAAAAGGATGGCTCCGGTTGGATTTGAACCTACGACCTAGGGCTTATGAGTCCCCCACTCTAACCGACTGAGCTACAGAGCCAACTTTTCTATGAACCAATTATAGAAAATTTTACTCATTAATGTAAATGGTAAAATTTTCTTTTTTATTCTTAAAGCTTAGCTCTTGATCTCATTGCCACAATTACTGCCGCTGTTGCTGCTGCTGGCGGTGGGAAAGAACTTGCAACGATGATAACTATCGAAGTTCCAACGAAAACTGTGGTTACGAGAATTCCAAATAAGAAATTTTTCATATTTTTGGGACTTTTTATTTAAAAAAGCTGATCACTGTTCAAATACTGTAGTGTAATTAAAAGAACCCTAAAGTAATGGCCTTATCTATGGGCATTGCTGCTCCAAATCCTAACCAAATAGCTACAAATGTTCCAAATAAGAAAACTGTCATTGCAACTGGACGTCTGAATGGATTTTGAAATTTATTTACGTTTTCAATAAAAGGAACCGTTAATAAACCTGCAGGAACTGCAGCCATAGAAAGAACTCCTAATAATTTGTTTGGAAGAACACGTAATAAATTGAATGTTGGGAAAAAATACCATTCTGGTAAAATTTCAAGTGGTGTTGCAAATGGATTTGCTTTCTCACCAAGTGACGATGGTTCTAAAACTGCTAAACCGATGGCACAAGCAAATGTTCCAAAAATTACTACAGGAAATATGTATAGTAAATCATTTGGCCACGCAGGTTCACCATAATAGTTATGTCCCATTCCTTTAGCTAATTTTGCACGTAATTTTGGATCCGATAGATCGGGTTTTTTAATAACTGACATAAGAATAACAAATTGTGTTAATTAATTTAATTGATTTAAAAAATGAATTTTGTTTATATTGTAAAGATTTTATAAAGGTCCTGAGATTCCTTGTTTTCGGATCATTAAGAAATGAGCTAACATTAATACTGCTGTAATTAATGGTAATACGAAAGTGTGTAAACTATAGAAACGAGTTAATGTTCCTTGTCCAACACTTGTTCCTCCTCTTAAAAGTTCAACTAATTGACTTCCAACGACTGGAATTGCGTCAGGAACTCCTGTAACAATTTTGCATGCCCAGTAACCAACTTGATCCCATGGTAATGAATATCCTGTAACTCCAAAAGATACTGTTACTGAAGCTAAAATAACTCCTGTCATCCAAGTTAATTCACGTGGCTTTTTAAATCCACCTGTTAAATAAACTCGAAAAACATGTAAGATCATCATTAGAACCATCATACTAGCAGACCATCTATGAATTGATCGAATTAACCACCCAAAATTAACTTGCGTCATTAAAAACTCGATTGAAGCAAAGGCATCTGCTACCGATGGTCTATAATAGAAGGTCATTGCAAATCCAGTCGCAACTTGCACTAAAAATAATGTAAAAACAATTCCACCAAAACAATAAAAAATATTTACGTGAGGTGGAACGTATTTACTTGAGATATCATCAGCGATTGATTGAATTTCAAGACGTTCTTCGAACCAATTATATACTTTTCCCATTCTAAAATTTTAAATAACTATTTTTTCACACTTAAGCACATATTTACTTTTAAAATAGTTCAACTATTTTTTTATTCAAATGAAACGACTTTACTTTAAACGTTACTGGGATTACGTGAACTATCACTCGATAATAAGCCAAAAACAGCAATTGTAATGAAGAAGAATGCTGTTGCGTAAACAAAAATTTTTAATACTAACATAATAAATGTGCGATGTTTGATAATTTAATGGAATTACTGTTTAAACTACGATTCAAAATATTTTTATAGGATATCTTTCATTTCTATTATACGTTGGCTTAGATTTATAAACGGATGAAATTTATTAAAATATACTTTTAAATATTTTCGACTAAGCGACGAATAATTTCCCGTTGGCGAATCAAAATCCAGCAAAAAGAAAAAGTAATGAAAATTAGTAAAACTTGGCTGAATAATAAAATTGGATCTAATCTCCAGCCATGAATAACTATAATTGAACTATAAACAATTCCTAATGTCGTTATAAAAATATCCCAATCTGTTGCTAAGTTTGGGTTTATAAATCGTAAAGAATAAAGTAAGATCATAACAACAGCAAATATACCTCCAAGAAGGAGTGCAGGTTCAACAATTACATTAATCATTTTTATGCCTCTTCGCGACTTAGTGGATCTAGACGACTTACTAAAATTAAAGCTAAGGTAATTGGGATAACAATAATTGTCGTTCCCCAAAATAGACTTCCTAAAAAGTTTCCTAAAGATGGTGTCATAATTTTCGAATATGTTTTTAAATAAAAATTTGAATAAGTAAATACTTATACTTAAAGATGAATTGGCTTAAAGTTTCTAATTGGTAAAATTTTGCCTATCCGAAGCGTATTCATTCTCCGGTGTTAGGAATAACATGCAATGACACTCTTTTCGTTCCCTCATTGGAATACACGGACAGTTCCAATAAGCTAAACTAACTTCATCAATTTCATCGTCATAATAACGACAAGGACATAGAGGCGCTCCAAACATTTCTTTGTTATTGGCTAACCCCATGATAACTGAATCTGTAACCTCAGAATCACTACAAAAAAAAGTGTTTGTCGACTTTGCATACTTCTCGGCAAAAACCTTCATAGCATCAATCACTTTAGCACTAATAGTCATGTTTTTAATAAATGTTTGTTAATAATTTTATTTATAAATCCAAAGTTTGTAGAAGAATCTTCAATAATTCTGACTATTTAGCAATATTAATTTAAACTGGTAAATTACACTATAATAGTTACATAATTAATAGAAAGAGGTATATCATGATTGCTCCTTATTTCCCAGCTATACTTGTACCAATTCTTGGAATCTTTTTACCAGGAGTTGCAATGGCCGTATTATTCGTTTATATCGAAAAAGAAAGTGTTGAGTAAAATTTTTCACTCACCACTTTTTCTTTGCTTTCACGAATTATAATGAAGAACCAAGTCCTGCATAAGATCCATAAAGGAATAAACCTGCAAGTGAAAAAACACCCATACCACCGACTAATGCAATTGCCCATAAAGGCACACGTCTATTTGTATCTGCCATAAAAATGTTAATAATTAAATTCTTAAAATTTTAATACTTAGTTGAAGAAATAGCTTGAAAATAATACCGCTAAAACGAAGATTAATAATAATCCCCAATAAAGAGAAGTTCTATTTAATTCAACGGCTTGAATATTTGGATTTGGACCTGTCATAGTAATACTCTGTTTGTCTTTTTTATCTTTGAATAAATTGCATTGAAGTAATAGCACCTAAGAAAAAGATGGTTGGAACTGCTAATGCATGAATAGTTAGCCAACGAAACGTAAAAATTGGGTATGCAACAGATCTGTTAAAATTTCTATTCATTTAATATTTTATTTATATGTAATCGTTTATAAACGTGAATACTGGTTAATTATTTTAAGTCTTCTAATTCTTGACTAGCGTTAAAACGTTCATTTGCTAATGGAACTTGTTGACGATCTTGTGTAAAATACTCATCTGGACGAGGTGTTCCAAACACGTCATAAGCTAAACCAGTACTAATAAATAACCACCCAGATAAGAAAAGAGTTGGGATAGTGATGCTATGAATAATCCAATAACGAATACTTGTTAATATATCTGTAAAGGGACGTTCCCCTGTAGATCCACCAGACATGTTTTTACTAATAATATGTAGTAAAAATTCTTCTTTTGTCACTCCTTGAATTGATGATTATGTTTTTTCTGTTGGCTTATCTAAAATAAGCTAAACTATTATTTAAACCCGAACTGTTTCAATATTTCTAAAAATTATTTTTCGAGAGTTGAATTGTTTTACTCTTTGTTAAAACAATTGTTTTTAGATCACTTAATCCTAATAGAAATAACAAAGTCTTACCTTTATTTACTAAAATTATTACTAACAAGTTTTATAAAACTTATTTTCTATTTATAATCTAAAATCCGGGATTAACATTATTATAAGAAATAATAATACTCAACGACTATTACTTCCTTATTCATGATTAACCGCGTAAACAGCGGGCAGACAGAATCGAACTGTCATAACCAGCTTGGAAGGCTGGAGTTTTACCACTAAACTATGCCCGCTATTATTTAACTCATAACTATCAATTTAGTTTAAAAATAAAAAAAATGCAAGTCCCTCATTACTTGTTTCTTTTTTAAATAATTAAACTTTCTAACGGAACATTTAAGAAGTTCGATAGATCAATAGCTTTCTTTTCAGTTTCATTCGGATTTAGTAAAAACTGTGCTGGAAAAAGTGGGATTTCTCTCTTATCTTTCAAAACTAAAAGAATATTACAACGTGGATTTAATCCTTGTTTGATTAAAAACTTTAAATTTTTAATATTATTGAAATCATAGGATAAAAAAATAACTCTGTTTTTTCCTGGGAATCCAACTCGAACAATTCGTACACTATTTTCCTCTTTCGAAAACTCATTATAACCACTCCCAACATTTAAAACAATCGTTAAAATGATATAACTGGCAAGTCCAAGTGCACCTGCTCCATAAAATAAAAGTGCAACTCCTTGAGGGATAAATTTTATTTCGCTGGTATCTGTGACAATTAGTAGATTTATATTTAAATAACTTGAAAGACCTGCTAAAAAAAAGCCCAAACCGGCTAAAAATAAAACAATCATAGTAAATATACTACGAATATTACGTGCTCCGACAATTTCATCTTTTATTACACTACTGTTCATGATGTTAGTTACTTTACTTTTTTGATGCGTTTGAATTAAAAACAATTAAATTAATTTAATTGTTTTTAATCCTACATATAAACTTACTATGACACTAAACATAACACCACATAAAATTAAATAATTTAGAATAAGAGTCATTTTAAAATTTTAAATTGTAAATATTTTCAAGTTACTTTTTATATTATGAAGTTAATTATATTATAAAAAACTAAAATCAAGAATTTTTATTCTTTAGATTAACAAACTATATTATAATACTAATTTAAATATAATAATGATTAGAAAAACATTTAATAATAGAAATATAAAATATGATAATTAACAAAGCTGAAAAAGTTAATTTTTTAAGCACAGAAGAAAGTTCTGTAGTAGACTCGACAAGTGTTCCAAAAGTAGAAAACAAAAAATCTTTTGATGTTGTTTCAGCTTTTAATAATGATCCTTTTGTCGGACATCTTTCAACTCCAATTACAACTTCAAACATTACTAAAACTTACTTAAGTTTATTACCAGCTTATAAAGCGGGTATGTCGCCTTTATTAAGAGGTATCAATATCGGATTTGTACATGGGTATTTTCTACTTGGACCATTTGTTCAGTTAGGTCCATTACGTGCAAGTCAAGTTGCCACTTTCGTTGGTTTCGTTTCAACACTTAGTCTAATTATTATTTTAACAACTTGTTTACTTATTTATGGCTTTGTTACTTTTTCCAAAGCAAAAGATGAAGAAAGCGAACCCAATGCTCTTAACATCTTAAGTTCGAAAGGATGGAATCAGTTCACTTCAGGATTTATTGTTGGTGGTTTTGGTGGTACAAGCATTGCTTATATTGGTTTAAAACTAATTAGTTTTAACCTGACTCCTTTTTAGTTCTTATAACTAATTAAAATTGATTTTTTTCCAAAATTTTGTTATTCACTTATAACAGTTATTTAATTTTTAAACATACAAATCATACTTATGGCAACTTTCAAAGTTACATTTAAAAGCGCGGAACATAACATCGACAGTACAATTGAATGCGATAGTTCTAAATATCTTTTAGAGAGTGCAGAGTTAGCAGATCTTGACTTACCATATTCATGTCGTGCGGGATCTTGCTCAACTTGTTTAGGAAAAACTGAATCAGGAACATTTGATCAACCAGACCAAACTTTCTTAGATGACGACCAACTTGCTCAAGGATTCGTTTTAACATGTGTTGCATACCCATCATCAGATTCAGTTATTTTAGTGCATGAAGAAGAAAATCTGTACTAGAAATATTTTAATTAAGTTCATATAATATGAACTTAATTTTATTTATCTTTTTATACGTCTCCTTTTCATGCGTGTAAATTATACATTTTCCACGACTTTTAAAGAACATGAAACACCAGATGGCAATTCTGTCTTTAATAATAAATCAAGAACTGAAGGCGAGTTTGTAGTAATATCAATAAATCGTTTATAAAGTCTTACTTCGAAATGTTCACGTGAGTCCTTATCGACATGAGGTGAACGGAGTACACAAAATCGTTTAATACGCGTTGGAAGAGAAATTGCTCCGGTAACTTTACATTCTGTGTTTAGTAAAGTTGTTCTTAATTGTTGCGAAGCAGTATTAATCAATTCCTTATCGAATGATCTTAAAAGAATACGAAATTTCATAGAATTAATTATGTAGTAATTTTAGTTACAATTCCAGACCCAACTGTTCTTCCACCCTCTCGAATTGCTAATCGCATTCCATTTTCGACTGCAATTGGTGAAATTAATTTGATTGCCATTTGAACGTTATCCCCTGGTAATACCATCTCAACTACATTTCCTTCTGAGTTACTGTAATCTAAAATTTCTCCAGTTACATCAGTTGTTCGCACATAAAATTGTGGTCGATAACCTTTGAAAATTGGTGTGTGACGCCCACCTTCTTCTTTTTTTAAAATATAGATTTCAGCATCGAAAGTTGTGTGCGGATTAATTGAACCCGGTTTGGCTAGAACCATTCCACGCATAACGTCAATCTTCTGAATTCCACGTAAAAGAATACCAATATTGTCTCCGGCCATTCCTTTATCTAAAGTTTTTTGGAACATTTCTAATCCCGTAACTGTTGTTGCTTTTGTATCAGCTAAACCAATTAATTCTACAGATTCCCCAATATTAACTTCTCCTCTTTCAATTCGTCCTGTAGATACTGTTCCACGACCTGTAATTGAAAAAACATCTTCAATTGCCATTAAGAATGGTTTCTCTGTTTCACGAGGTGGTGTTGGAATGTAATCATCTACAGCTTTCATTAGGTCAAAGATTTTGTCTACCCATTCATTGTCTCCACTTTTGATTGTAGGGTTTGCTGTCACAGCTTCTAAAGCTTTTAGAGCTGAACCAGAAATAAATGGAATGTCATCTCCGGGGTAATCATAATTACTTAATAATTCACGTGTTTCCATTTCAACTAATTCAACTAGTTCAGGGTCATCTACCATATCTGCTTTGTTTAAGAAGATTACTAAATGACCTACTCCTACTTGACGAGCTAATAAGATATGTTCACGTGTCTGCGGCATTGGTCCATCTGTTGCTGAAACAACTAAAATTGTTCCATCCATTTGTGCTGCCCCTGTAATCATATTTTTGACATAGTCGGCGTGACCTGGACAATCTACATGTGCGTAATGTCTAAAATCTGTTTCATATTCTACATGTGCTGTATTAATAGTAATTCCGCGGGCACGTTCTTCCGGTGCAGCATCAATATCGGCATAATTTTTTAAAGTAGCACCACCAAGTGTAGATAACACTGCTGTAATTGCAGCTGTTAATGTAGTTTTTCCATGGTCAACATGCCCAATTGTTCCGATATTAATATGTGGTTTACTGCGATCGAATTTTTCTCTTGCCATTTTTTATTGAGTTTTTTTATTAACTTTAATGTCTCTAATACCTTGTTTTCTATAAGATTTAGCGGAATTGAGCAAATGCTTTATTTGCTTCCGCCATCTTATGCGTTTCTTCCTTTTTCTTAATAGAATTCCCTAATCCTTTCGCTGCTTCAAGTAACTCATTTGCTAGATTTAACGACATACCTTTTCCAGATCTTTTTCGAGAGTATTCAACAAGCCAACGAACAGCAATATTTGTTGCACGATATTTGTTTAAAAGTGTTGGAACTTGATAAGTGGCTCCTCCAACACGTTTTGCTTTCAATTGAACACGAGGACTAATATTTCGAATTGCTTTTTCCAAAATCACAATTGGATTTTGATTTGTACGAATTTCAATTAATTCAAATGCTTTATAAATAATTCGATTGGCAAGTCGTTTTTTACCTTTTTTTAAAATTCGATTTACCAATAAACTGACCAATAAATTATCATATTTGAAATCTTTTTCGGGAAAACGTTTTTTTGTAGAGATGCGACGTGACATATACTATTTTTTATTATTATTAATATTATTTTTTAGTTCCTGCTACTGGTTTTTTCGCCCCGTATTTTGAACGACTTTGTTTACGATCTTTTACTCCAGTTGAATCTAAAGCGCCACGAATGATTCTGTAACGTACTCCCGGAAGATCTTTTGCACGACCACCTCGAACTAGAACAATCGAATGCTCTTGTAAGCTATGTCCTTCACCTGGAATATATGCTGTTACTTCAAATCCAGTTGTTAATTTCACTCGGGCTACTTTTCGAATTGCTGAGTTAGGTTTTTTTGGAGTCGTTGTATACACACGTGTACAAATCCCACGTCGTTGAGGACAAGCTTTTAATGCTGGACTTTTTGTTGCATTAATCATTTTTTTTCGACTTAATCGAACAAGTTGTTGAATTGTTGGCATATTAAGAATTAATTAATTTTATTTTAATTTTCGTTGTCTTTTAAATTATATTTGCGTTGGAACTTTTCAACACGTCCTTCAGCATCAATTATTTTTTGAGAGCCTGTATAAAATGGGTGGTTTCCTGACCAAATATCCACACTTAATTCCTTTAATGTTGATCCAACTTCTAAAACTAATTTTCCATCACAATAGATTTTTGTTTGATGCCATTCAGGATGTAAATTTTTTTTTGCCATATTAAATTTTATTGAAGAATTATTATCGTTTTGAATATTGTGAAGCTTTACGTGCTTTTTTTAAACCATATTTACGACGTTCTTTGATTCTTGAGTCACGACGTAAGAATAAACTAACATTTAGTATTTGGCGATAGCTATTATCTATTTGACAAAGAGCTTTTGAAATAGCCAATCTAATTGCTTCTAATTGGGCTGTTATACCGCCTCCGTGTATACTTACTGCTATATCATATTTGTTATTTAAATTAACTAGAAGAAAGGGGCTTTTTACCATGTCACGTTCATCTGTAGCTCCCGAAAAGAAGTCTTCAAAAGATTTGCCATTCACCATTATAGTTCCTGTTCCCTCTTTTAAAAAAACTTTCGCTACAGCACATTTTCTTTTTCCAATTGCTGTATAAAAATTTTCTGAATTGTTCATTTATTACGATAAGTTAGGTAAATATATAAGTGTTTTTTATAAATCGACTTTAATCCAATTTGTCGAGTCTAATAAATTTAAAGGAATACTTTCTTTTAAACCATCTTTGGTTTTCTTGTAATTGATTTTATTATCAACGAATACATATAGTCGGCGATAATAATTTCGACCGAGCACACCTTTTGGTAACATACCCCAAACGGCTCTTTCAAGAATTCTAGAGGGAATACGTTCTTTTAATTGTTTAAAAGTTTCTATTTTTAAACTTCCCGGTCTTTGTGAATTACGATAATAAAGTTTGTCGGTTTCTTTTTTACCGCTTACTTCAATTTTGTCAGCATTTAAAATAACTACAAAATTCCCTTGATTAACACCTGGAGTAAAAAGTGAAGTTTCTTTTCCTCTTAAAAGTTTACTTGCTTCAGTTGATAGACGCCCCAATGTTTTTCCTTCGGCATCTATCACAAACCATTTAGGTACATGGCATTCTTGTTTTGGAAAGATTGTTTTCATAAATAAAGTTCGTCTTATTTTTTTTCTATTTGATAGAAATTTTTAGCTAATTCTGAGGAAACGGCTAAAAAATCTGGGGTAATAAATAATGGATAAAATAAATTCATCAAAATTTTTAAAGATTCTTGAATACTACGTTTAGGCGTAATACTTCCATTCGTTAAAATTTCTAAATTTAGTGACTCTTTAATATTTCCAGTTGTATCGTGAATTAATTTAATTTTATAATTCACTTTTTTAATTGGCATAAAAATTGAGTCGATAATTAATGTAGAAGGCCGACTTGGTAAAAATTTCTCATCAATTCTTCTTTTTCTGTTTTCCTCTGTCAATCTGTAACCTTTTCCACTTTCAATATCAATTTCTAAATAAAATTCTGAGTCATCAACAATGGTACAAATGTACTGATTCGAATTAATCACTTTTAATTGATCGTGAGGTAACTTTAACATCCCTGCAGTAACAACTATTGGTCCTTGTACATTTAAAAACCCTTTTAATTTGCTAGGCTTTTGGTGAGCTAAAAAAGACGATCGAAAAGTAACTTCTTTTAAGTTTAGTAATACTTCTAGAACATCTTCTCTTAAACCTTCAATGATTGCAAACTCATGTTTTAAGTTATTAATGCGTACACCAGTAATTGCAAATGCTGTTAAATCTGAAAGTAATGTTCGTCGCAAGGCATTACCAAGAGTAATTCCTTGGCCAATTTCAAGTGGTTCAATTACAAATGAACCGAAGTGATTCTTATCTTCATCAAGGTAACTTTCAATACAGATTAGTTTACTCATTAATTTAAGGATTTAAATTCTCTTTAATTATAACCTACGTTTTTTAGGTGGACGACAACCATTGTGAGCAACTGATGTTTTATCTTCAATCGATACAATTGTTAATCCAGCTGCTTTAAAAGCACGTATTGAACTTTCGCGTCCATTTCCGCGTCCTTTAATCACGATTTCAATTTTCTCCATGCCATATTCCGAAGCCTTTACAGCTGCACTTTTAGCTGCTGTTTGAGCTGCAAAAGGAGTATTTTTACGAGACCCTTTGAAACCGGAAGTTCCTGAAGAAGCCCAACAAACAGTATTTCCTAAAATATCACAGACTGTGATAATGGTATTATTAAATGTTGTTTTAATATTTGCAATTCCAACGGTAACTAATTTCTTTTGTTTTTTTTTGCTCTTAGATTTTATTTTTGCCATAAACTTTTAATTATTTTTTACGTATAAAAAGACTTACTTTACGAGATGTTCGGTTATTCGTTCTTGTTCTTTGACCTCTAACAGGTAATCCTTTTAGATGTCTTCGTCCTCTAACAGAATTAATTTCAATTAACCTTTTAATATTTAAACTAATTAATCGCTTTAAATCTCCTTCCAATTTAAATTCATCAGTTTCAAGTAGATCACGTAATTCTGAAACATTAGTTTCTGTTAAATCTGCCACTTTCGTATCAGGATCAATATTGACTTTATCTAAAACTTTTTTTGATTGACTAAGTCCAATCCCATAAATACAAGTTAGAGCAATATAAACTTTTTTCTTATTGGATAAGTTATTTCCAAGTATTCTTACCATATTTTATTTTATAAGTATTAATTTAATTTTTCTATCCTTGACGTTGTTTATGTTTTGGATTTAAACAAATAACCATTATTTTTCCATGTCGTTTAATGATACGACATTTATTACACAATTTTTTTACAGATGGGCGTACTTTCATAAAAATATTAAATAAATATTAAGTTAAATCTTCCAATACACTCTTATAAAGAGCACGTATTGTTTTTTGTATTTCGTAAGCTACTCCCACAACAATAATGAGTGAAGATATATTAATTTGGTTGAGTATATTGCCATCAATGATCTGTTTGATTAAATCATAAGAAAGTAGTATTCCACATAAAAATATCCCTCCAATGATTGATGTACAACGTACAACATTTTCTAAGTATGAAACAGTTTCTTTACCTGGTGTAATATTAACAATTGAAACAGAAGCTTTACGTAACTGTTCAGATATTTTTTCTGGATCCCAAAAAACAATTGTATAAAAGTAATTAAATCCAATGATTAATAAATAATAAATGGAAGTGTTCAAAAATTTCAATTGACTAAAGACATTCTCTGTTAAGTACGATGTGAAAGGAATTAAATTTGATGCAATAATAATCGGAAAAATACCTGCTTGATTTATTCGAATAGATAAACCATTTTCCCGTAGTTGGGAAAGTGAAGCTTGACTATAGCCGTCTAAACTTTCTTTTTCCAACGTTTCTAAATATGCCAATTGCCGTGCGGACACAACTTCAATATTAATTCGTGCCGTCTGCGAAATGCAAATTAAAATCATTAAGATCAATAAAAAAAAAATTTCAATGATACTTTTTAGGTCGAATGTTGAGGGCAAAATTGTATCTTTGCTTAATAAAGTTACAACGATATTCGTTAAAATAATGAGTGAAGTTCCATTACCAATTCCTTTATTATCAATAATACTACTCAACCAAACAATAATCATAGACCCAGTCACTAACTCCAGCCCAACTAATCCCAAGCTTAAAAAATCCGTTGCATAAAAATAAGATTTTAAATAAAAGATTAAAAAACCACTTTGAATAATTGAAAATAGAAGTGTCAACCCTTTTTTATAAAAAGTTAGCTGTTTTCGTCCAGATTCACCTTCTTCAGATTGTAATTTTTCTAAGAACGGTACAAGAGCTGTTAATAGATCAATCAATATAGAGGCATTAATAAAAGGAATGATTCCTAATGAAAAAGGAGTTAAAATTGTTGTTCCACCACCAGAATACATATTGATAATTTGCATAATGGCGTTTCTATTTTCTAATTGAAGAAACGAACGTTTTAATGCGTCTTGATCAATTCCGGCTAATGGAATTGCATTTCCAAATCGAAAAATGAAAAGAACGAATAAGGTAAGAAAAACTTTATCAGTAGGTTTATTTCGACTTTTTGTTTTATTAGTTATTAGATCTAGCATTTTTATACTTTTTCATTACCTTATCATAAAATAAATATTTACGATTTGATTGCGTTTTTCCAAGCTCTATTTTTTCGTTTAATAAAATTAAAGCACGAATCGTAGCTTTTGCATTATTTAAAATATTATTTGATCCTAGTTGTTTTGCTGAAATATTTTTAATACCGGCTAATTCCAGAACAGTTTTAACCGAACCTCCAGCAATGACTCCCGTACCTAAACTTGCTGGGCGCAACATAATTTTGCATGCACCGTAAGAGGCCTTAATAACATGGGGAACTGAATATTTTAATGTTAATGGAACAGTGATTAAATTCTTTTTACCATTAAGAATTGCTTTATCAATTGCTAAGTTAACATCCTCTGCTCGGCCAATTCCAACTCCAACTTTTCTTTTATTATCTCCAATGATGACAATGGCACGAAAGGTCATTTTTTTCCCACCAGTTGTTACTTTTGTAACACGTTTAACTTGAACAATTTTTTCTTCGTATTTAATTTTAGATAAACGGATTGGTCCTCTTTTACGTGAATTTCGATTTGAAAAATTTTCTCTATTCGATGGTTTCAATGATTTATTTTTTGAAGTTGTTTCTTCATTTATTTCCATAAGGTTATTAAATGTTTCGTTAAGATAGTTTTTAAATTGAATCGGAATATTAGAAAATTAGTCCAGCTTCTCTTGCTCCTTCCGCAAGATTTCGTATTCTTCCATGATATGGCTTATTACCCTTATCGAAAGCCACTAGGTTAATGTTTTTGGCTATTGCTTTCTGCCCTAACATTTCGCCAACGGAATATGCTGCTGCTTGATTAGCTGTATTTTCAAGTTTTAGGGCACGATCTAAAGTTGAACTAAACGCTAAAGTTTTTCCATTTTTATCATCAATTAATTGAGCATAAATATGTTTGTGAGATCTAAATACTGATAATCTTGGTTTTTCATTACTTCCAATAATTTTTTTAAGGTATCGTTTTTTTTGTTGCAAATAAAGTTTTTTCGTCTGTTTTTTCATATCTCTTAAGTATTTAAATTAACTTTTATTTCCCACTTTTACCAGCTTTTCTAAGAATTATTTCATTTTCGTATCTAATTCCCTTTCCTTTATAAGGCTCTGGAGGTCTGACATCTCGTATCTCAGAGGCTAAGAATCCAACGCGTTCTTTATCAATTCCACTAATTGAAATTCGTGTAGGTGATTCCACTTGAATGTTCAAGTCATTAGGGATTTTAAATTTAATTGGATGACTATAACCCATATTTAAAACTAAAGATTCTTTATCGACTTGAAATTTATATCCAATTCCTTCCGCGATTAAAGTTTTTTGATATTTTTCACTTACACCCGTGACCATATTTTGAATTAAAGCTCTCATTAACCCATGGTAGGAACGACATTCTTTTGTTTCATTTAGTCTGTTGACTTGAAGTGTTGTTTCTGCCATTTCTAAACTAATAAAATTCTTAAATGATCTTTCTAGTGTTCCATGTGGGCCTTTCGTTACAATTTTATCTTTCTCTAGAACAATAGAGACATCTTTGGGGATAGTAATTATTTTTTTACCAATACGTGACATAGATTTTTATGATGATTTAAAATTTAACCAATATAACAAAGAATTTCACCACCCTTTTTCAGTTTTGTAGCCTTTGAATGGCTCATAATTCCACTAGATGTAGATATTATTGCTGTTCCTTGTTCGTATTTTAAAATGTTGATTTTAGTTTTAAAATTTTTATAGCCTGAAAAAACTCTTTTTCCTGGTTTGCTAACACGACTAATAACTGAAAAAAATGGTTTTTTAATCCACCAGCCTTTATATTTTAAAAAAGCTTTAATTATTTTCGTATTATTTGACTCCTCTTCTACAGTATATCCTTGAATATAACCCTCATTTTCTAAGACTTGTAATATACCTAAATTTAGCTTGCTATAACGTATACGTGTAAAACTATGACGAGCTAAACTCCCATTACGAATACGTGTTAACATATCTGATACAAGATCATTTGTCATTTATTTTCTCCTTTTTAAATATTTTCTGATTTTGCAAATGGAACGCCTAACTCTTTTAATAAAAAGAATCCTTCTTTTGCATTTTTAGCAGTTGTAACAATCGTTATAGAAAACCCTCGACGTTGATCCACATTGTCGTAATCAATTTCAGGGAAAATTAATTGTTCAGCAATACCTAAATTGTAGTTTCCATTTTTATCGAAACCTTTCGGATTTAATCCTCTGAAATCTCGTAAACGAGGTAAAACAATTTTTGTAAACTTTTCTAAAAAAGCGTACATTTTTTCTCGACGTAAAGTGACTACTAATCCTAATGGCATACCTTGACGAACTTTAAAACCTGCGATAGATTTTTTAGCCTTCGTTAAAATTGGCTGCTGTCCAGTAATTAATCGAATTTCTTCAATCGCATTTTGTAAAAATGTACGGTTCTGAGCATTTAATCCTAAACTTGAGCTGATAATAATTTTCTCAATTTTTGGGATTTGATGTTTGTTTAGATAATTAAACTCATTTTGGAGTTTAGGAATTACATTTCCAAGATATTCTTGTTTTAAATTACTCATTTTTTAGTTTTATTTAATTATGGTTCTTATACAAAATTTCCTGATTTTTTAAAATAACGTGTCTTTTTTCCGTCAATTACTTTATAACCGATTTTACTACTATTATTTGCTTCTTTATCCCATAACATTACATTTGAAATATTAAGCATTGACTGGATTTCAACCTTTTGAGATTCCCCACCTTGCGGGTTTTTCTTATAGGTGATTCTTGGAAGAATATTATCAATGCTAATAGATTCTTTCTTTTTATTGATAAGCGAAATTGTTCCAATTATTCCCTTTTGACTTCCCGTAATTACTTTTACTTTATCCCCAATTTTTAAATGAGTCTGTAGTTTTTTTGTCATATTACTTCTGTTGCTAATGATATTATCTTTGTGAATTGTTTTTCTCTAATTTCTCTTGCCACAGGTCCGAAAACTCTTGTCCCACGGGGGTTGTTTTCGGTATTAATAATCACTGCTGCATTATCATCAAAACGTAATCCCATACCATCTTGACGTTTTATTGTTTTTCTCGTCCTAACAACAACGGCACGAACTACACTTGAACGTTTTATTGCCATATTTGGAAGTGCATCTTTCACTACACCTATGATAACGTCTCCGATACCAGCGTATTTTCTGTTGTTACCCAGAACACGAATACACATTAATTTTTTTGCTCCAGTATTATCTGCAACAGTCAGATAAGTTTGAGGTTGAATCATAATTTTTTAACTATTTCTAATTTTCTTTTTTGTACACTTTCAGAACATTTTTTAGCGTCCAATTCTTGTGACGACTAAGAGGTGGGCATTCTTCAATTAAGACAAGATCACCCGATTTACATTCATTTGTTTGATCATGTGCCATATATCGCTTGGTCTTAATTAAGGTTTTTCCGTATTTTTCATGTTGATAACGGATTTGAATTGCCACTATAATTGTTTTTTCTGCTTTATTGCTTACTACAATACCGATTCGTTGTTTCTTTGTCATATACCTAGTTTTAATTATGCAATTTCAAAATGAAATAATTGTTTAGCTACTTGCTGGGGTTTGCAATATTTGACTTCGTTTGAATTTCAATTGTGCAATGCGACGTTTTGCATGTTTAAATAAATGTGGTTTACTTGCTTGATTTGTTGAGCGCTTAATTCGCAAATCAAATAAACTTTTTTGTAAAATAAAAATTTCTTGATCGATTTCACTTTCTGTTAAAAGGGATCCTAACTCGCTATATTTTGGTAATGTCATACTTCAGTCTCTTTTATTAAAATACGAGTTTTAATAGGTAGCTTATACGAGGCAATCTTTAATGCTTGTGTCGCAATTTCTTTTGAAACTCCGTCAATCTCAAATAAAATATTTCCAGGTTTAATAACCACGACCCAATAATCTACTGCTCCTTTTCCGGAACCCATCCTTGATTCTTCTGCACGAGCTGTAACTGATTTATCTGGAAAAACTTTGATCCAAATTTGTCCAGTTCTTTTTGTATAGCGTGAGATGGTTCTTCGGACGGCTTCAATTTGTCGTGATGTTAACCAAACTGGTTCTAGAGCTTGAATTCCGTAAGTTCCATGATTTAGTTTATTATTACGACACGCTTTTCCTTTCAAGCGTCCACGCTGCATTTTTCTATATTTTGTTCGTTTAGGACTTAACATTATACTTATTACAATTTAAATTAATTTTTTAGTCTATAAATAACCAAACTTTAATACCAATGATTCCATACATTGTTTCCGCCTCCTGATGGGTGTAATCAATATTTGCACGTAATGTATGTAAAGGTACTTTTCCGTCTCTTTTCCATTCACTTCGGGCAATTTCGATTCCATTTAAACGACCAGAAACTTGTACTTTTACTCCTTTTAGTGAAGTCAATTGCACTTTCTTAATCGTCTGTTTAACAGCACGTCGGAATGGTACCCTTTTTTCTAATTGGTCAGCAATAAATTTTGCAATTAATGTTGCGTCTTCAAAAGGATTTTTTATAAATTTAATAGCAACGAAGTAATTTTTGTTTGTTTTGACTTGTAAAAGACGAATCAAGTTTCGAATATTTCGTTTTAATAAAAGACTAGTAAATCGTTTTAATGTTCCTTTTGAGTTATTTAAAACAGATAACGTTTTTGGATTCGTACTTTCTGTGGTCTCTGTAAAATATTTTGTAACTTTTCTGTACATTTCTTTTGCACGTGGAAATAATGCATGAATTGTTATATTAACATACTCTTTTTGATCAATATCTTGGCTGATACGATTAATTTCAATCTTTGAAATCGTCAAGAACTCGTTAAAAAATTCATTTACTTTTGAGCGAATTAAAAAATCTTCTTCAATTAATGAAGGATAAACTAATTTATTGCTATACCATTTTGATAAATGATCTTGAGTTGTTACTAAGCGAAATCCTTTTGGATGTGTTTTTTGTCCCACAATAATGCCTCTTTAAAATAAGTTGGTTATAAATTTTTACTTTCTGCTACTCGAATGGTGATGTGTGATATTTTTTTCTGAATTTTATAGGCTTTCCCTTTTGCACGTGGTTGCATTCTTCGTAGAATAGGACCTTGATTCACGTAAGCTTCAGTAATAACAAGTTTTTCTTTTTCTAGATCAAAATTATGTGTTGCATTTGAAACTGCTGAATATAAAGTTTGCCAAACAATTGACCCCGCTTTTTGTGGTAAATATTTTAAGATTTGTAATGCCTCTTTATAAGACTTCCCTCTAATTTTTGCAATAATTACATTAATTTTTGTTGGGGAAATGCGAATATATTTAGATGTTGCTGAAATACTTTCTGTTGATTTATCCATAATTTATCTTTTCACTTTACGTTCATTTTTTTTGTGAGAACGAAATGTACGAGTTGGTACAAATTCTCCTAACTTATGTCCAACAAGAATATCCGAAATGAAAACCGGAACATGTTTTTGTCCATTGTAAACACTGATTGTATGACCAATCATAATTGGTAGAATTGTTGATGCTCGTGACCAAGTTTTAATAGTATCTTTTTTGCCTGTCTCGTTTGCAGATGTGATTTTATTTAATAAATGATATGCAATATAAGGTCCTTTAGATATTGATCTTCCCATAATTGTTAGTTTTGTTGGATTTAAATTTCATTCTTAACGCGAACGTGAACGGATAATAAATAAGTCACTTTTCTTTTTCTTATTACGCGTTTTCATTCCTAAAGCTGGTTTTCCCCAAGGTGTTAAAGGTCTTGGCTTTCCTATAGGACATCGCCCTTCTCCCCCACCATGTGGGTGATCAACTGGATTCATTACAGATCCACGAACAGCGGGTCGATTTCCTAACCAACGATTACGGCCTGCTTTTCCTAACACCACATTATAAAAATCTGAATTACTTACTCTTCCAACGGTTGCAAAACATTCTTTTTTAAACAGCCGAATTTCTTTTGACGATAAACGTAAGACGACAAAATTATTTTCTTTTGCTAGAATTCTTGCACACGTTCCGGCTGCGCGAACAAGTTGACCTCCTTTTCCAGGAAATAATTCAATATTATGAACTTCTGCTCCTAAAGGGATATTATCTAAAGGTAACGCGTTACCAACTGTAGCGGGTGAATCTTTTCCTGCTAAAATAGAATCTCCAATTTTTAAATTTTCAGGATGTAAGATATATCTTTTTTCTCCATCTTGATAACTTACTAAAGCAATGTTTGCGTTACGATTTGGATCATATTCGATTGCTTTGACTGTCCCTTCAATATTGTATTTACTACGTTTAAAATCAATTAAACGATAAAGACGTTTATGCCCACCACCTTTATGGCGAATCGTAATTCGTCCTTTATTATTTCGTCCTCTTGCTCTGTGATTTGCGACAGTTAATGACTTTTCAGGCGCCTTTTTCGACAACGTCGAAAAATCTAAAACAGTTTTGTTACGTGTTCCAGGAGTGTAAGGTTTATAAATTTTAATGCCCATATATTACAAAGTGCCGTATTTTAATTTTAATTAAATAAATCAGTAATTGAATCTCCTTCCTTTAATTTGACATACGTCTTTTTATAAAGAGATTTTTTTCCAGTAAACCTTCCAACTCTTCGAGTTTTTTGAGGTAACATGCAAGTTTTAACGTTTGTAATTGTAACATTGAATATTTTTTCAATGACGTATTTAATTTCTGTTTTTGTTAGTGATTTATCGACAATAAATGTATACTGGCGTTCCCCATAAAGATTTATTGATTTTTCTGTTAATGAAGGATATTTAACTAAACTTAAAAGGTCACCAAGATTACGTGTATGATTTTCCATATGTTGAGTTTATTAATTCTAAGCCTTGATTAGATAAAAGAATATGATTCGTTTTTAAAATTTGTTCAATATTCAGTGATGTAGCTGTGGTTACTTGGATATTTTTTAAATTACGTGTAGCTAACCAAAAATCGTGATTTGGTTTTGTTAGTACAAATAAAATTCTTGAAGTTGTTTTAATTCTCAGATTTGAGAGAAGACTTAAAATGTTCTTGGTTTTTATATTACTAAATTCATCATAAATTCCTTCATCTAAAAAGACTAATTCTTTCTTTTTAAGATAAATTGCTGAAAGGATTGCTAATCTTCTTTCTTTTTTATTGATTTTTTTGCTTACAGTACGAGGTTTCGGACCAAAACTAACTCCTCCCCCAACCCATAATGGAGAACGAGTTGATCCAGCACGCGCTTGCCCTGTTCCTTTTTGACGCCAAGGTTTCTTTCCTCCACCTCGAACTTCGGATTTGGTTTTTGTACAAGCCGTATACTTACGTGAACTCTTCAATTGTGCAAGATAAACTTTATGGATTAATCCAATCGACTTTTTTTTCCTTTCAAAATTTTCTAAAAATATTTTTTCTTCCATGAGTTTTTGAGTACGGGTTATTTTTTAACATTGATACTTACTAAATTCCCAGTTTTTCCAGGAATCGATCCTTTAATAACTATAAGATTCTCTTCTTTATCGATCCCAATAATTTCAAGACCCTTGATAGTACGTTGAAACATCCCAAAACGTCTCGGCATTTTTTGGCCTGGTAAAACTCGTCCTGGCGAAGTTCCTGCTCCTATTGATCCTTGCATACGTTTATGCTTTGAACCGTGAGTCATTAAACCACTAGAGAAATGATGCTGTTTAATATTTCCAATATTTCCCTTTCCTATTGTTAAACCTGTTACGCTAACATGTTGACCAACTTCAAACATTTCAATATCAAATTTGTGTCCAATTTCGTAATCTAAATTTTCTGTCTTATATTCTTTTAAATAACGATAGGGCGGTAAATTTACTTTACTGAAATGTCCTAGCCTTGGTTTTGTTAATTTTTTCTGATTGGCTGACATTTCTACATAGCCAAGTTGAATAGCATTATAACCACAATTGATATCGGATTTGATTTGAGTAACGTAACAAGGTCCACTTTTTATAACCGTTACTGGAATTACATTTCCTTTCGTATCAAAAACTTGGGTCATACCGATTTTATTTCCTAAAATACCAAGAGACACGAGATACCTTTACTTTATAAATTTTTACTAACTGTCCTTTATCTTAGAAGAATTTTTAAAAATTGTCTATATCATTACGTATTCTAAATAACATAAAATAAAAATTGTTTTTGTTTTAAAAAGCTTGCGTCTAGCCAATATTTTAAATATAATTGTCACTATATTTAGGAATATTTTAACCATAAAATAGACAATCATGAGTACTGAAAACACTGCTAGAACTACAGGTAAAAAAATTGTTGGGATTGATCTTGGAACAACTAATTCTGTTGTATCCGTTTTAGAAGGAGCTAACCCTAAGGTTATTCCAAATGCTGAAGGAAATAGAACAACTCCTTCAATAATTGCTTATACTCCTACTGGCGAAATCTTAGTTGGCCAGTTAGCTAAACGTCAAGGGGTAGTTAATCCTGAGAATACATTTTATTCTGTAAAACGTTTTATTGGTTGTACGTATGATGAAATTCAAGGTGAAGTTGGTCGAATTTCTTATAAGGTTAAAAATGAAGACGGTGGAAAGATTAAAATTTATTGTCCCGCTTTGAAAAAAGATTTTAGTCCAGAAGAAATTTCAGCTTCAGTTCTGAAGAAATTAGTAAGTGATGCGAGTCGTTTTTTAAAAGAAAATATTACGCAAGCGATTGTTACAGTTCCTGCTTATTTCAATGATTCGCAAAGATTAGCCACTAAAGATGCTGGGACAATAGCAGGTTTAGAAGTTTTACGAATTTTGAATGAACCAACAGCTGCGGCTTTAGCGTATGGATTAGAAAAAAAGAAAAATGAAGTTGTTTTAATTTTTGATCTGGGAGGTGGGACATTTGATGTCTCTATTTTAGAAGTTGGAGATGAAGTCTTTGAGGTTTTAGCGACAGCTGGTGATACACATTTAGGTGGGGATGATTTTGATCAAGTCATTGTCGACCACATTGTCGAAGATTTTAAAAAGAAAGAAGGTGTTGATCTTTATAAAGAAAAGCAAGCATTGCAGCGTATCATTGAAGCTTCCGAAAAAGCTAAGGTTGAACTTTCAAGTTTGCAATCTACACGTATTAATCTTCCGTTTATTTACATTGATGGTCAAACACCTAAGAATATTGATCTTGAATTTGATCGTTCTAAATTTGAATCCCTAAGCAAACAGCTTTTAGCTAATTGTAAAATTCCTGTTCAGAAAGCTTTAGCAGATGCTAAATTATCTAAATCTGAAATTGATGAGGTTATCTTAGTTGGTGGTTCCACTCGTATTCCAGCAGTTAGGAATTTGTTAACTGATTTATTAGGAAAGGAATTGAACGAAACTGTTAATCCAGACGAAATTGTTGCTATGGGAGCAGCGGTTCAAGCCGGTATTATTGCTGGAGAAATTACGGATTTAATTCTATTAGATGTTACACCTCTTTCTTTAGGTGTAGAGACAATGGGTGGTTTAATGACACCGATTATTAATCGTAATGCTTCAATTCCTGTTAAACAATCTGAAGTTTTTTCTACAGGAACAGATAATCAAGAAAATGTTGAAATCCATGTATTACAAGGTGAACGCCCTTTTTCGAAGGATAATAAAAGTTTAGGTATTTTTAAATTAAAAGAAATCCCTTCAGCACCTCGTGGTATCCCAAAGATTAATGTTACATTCCAATTAGATGTCAATGGATTATTATCGGTTTCAGCTCGAGAAGAGAAATCTGGAAAAGAACAATCTATTAAAATTGAAGGTGCTTCTACTTTAGCTAGAGATGAAGTTTCCAAAATGCTTGAGGATGCTGAAGCGAATTCCCGATTAGATAAATCAAGAAAATCAATGATTAATATTACCTATGAATTTGATAACTTATTATCAAAATGTGAGGTACTACTAGATAGTGAAATTTCGTTTAGTTTTTCTACAGCCGTATATTACGAAGAGTTAGTAAATGAGATCAAGGAAAGATATAAAGAGAATAAGCTTAATAAATTGTATTCCGAATCTTTACGAGATTTAAAATATATCTACAATGTAATGGCATTGGAATATGTTAAATTAAATTTAAATCAATCTAAAGATATCCGCAAAGGTAATG
>TARA_B110000090_G_scaffold209915_1_pt1 | contig 35621 bp, 33 predicted proteins | sample TARA_B110000090 | Tara Oceans TARA_B110000090 (sample SAMEA4397239) | marine metagenome | biome: Polar Biome; feature: [SRF] surface water layer (ENVO:00010504); material: water (ENVO:00002006), including particulate matter (ENVO:01000060) such as... | depth 5 m
CACATGGATTTTCAGTCCATTGCTCTACCAACTGAGCTAAGGTACCATTGCATAAATGCGGGTGCAAATATAAAAGTATTTTTTAGACTAATCAAAACAAAACTGAAAAATCATTTGTATTTTTACACTTTATTTTTTTTGATAAATGAATTTAGTTATTGATGTTGGGAATACTCGTGTGAAAACAGCTCTTTTTGAAGGTGTTAAATTGCAGAGCCATAATATTTTTTTGAAAGAAGAAATTCTTGCTAAATTAAAAACATTAAGTAGAAATCATAAAATTGATTATGCAATCATATCTTCAGTAGCATTAATATCAGAAGAAAAATTGAATGAAATTGAGAAATTATTTCATTTGATTCGATTAAGTTACAAATTGAAATTGCCATTTAAGAATAAATATAAAACACCAGAGACATTAGGTGCAGATAGAATTGCGCTGATTGGTGCGGCAATGCAAAATTACAGTAGTAATAGTGTTCTTGTTATTGATGCTGGTACTTGCATCACGTTTGATTTTGTAAATAGGAAAAAGGAGTACTATGGAGGGGCTATTTCTCCAGGAGTTGAAATGCGTTATAAAGCAATAAATACTTTTACTACAAACTTACCGTTGTTAGAATTAGATTATCCTAAAAAATTAATTGGAAATTCCACAGAAAATTCTATTCATTCTGGAATAATTAACGGTGTTTTATCTGAAATTGAAGGTGTAATTGAGAGATATAAAGAGTTTGATGAAAAATTAACAGTAGTTTTAACAGGAGGAGACACAAATTTCTTGGCTAAAAGATTAAAAAATGGCATATTTGCAAATCCCAATTTTTTATTGGAAGGATTAAATTATATTTTGAACTATAATATAAAGAATGATTAAAAATTTATCTGTACTTATAATAGTGTTATTTTGTGTAAACACTTTTGCGCAAAAAACAAATACGTCACCATATTCAATTTTAGGAATTGGAGAAGAGATATCTGCAAAAACAGTTGAGGAAATGAGTATGGGTGGTTCAGGGACTGTTGGTAACTATGAGTATCAATTATCATTTACTAATCCTGCAACTTATTCTGGATTTAGATTAACAACATATTCTATTGCAGCACAAAATAGAGGTTTAACAGTTAAAGACGCATTGACTACTCAAAAATCTTCAAATGCAAATTTATCTTACTTAGTTCTAGGTATTCCTGTTGGAGAAAAGGCTGGTTTTGCTTTTGGTCTTCAGCCAAACACATCTGTAGGTTATTCTATTGAGAATACAATTCTAGATTCAGAAGGCGAAGTTTCTGAAATATCCTTATATGAAGGTGATGGTGGAACTAATAGAGTTTTTTTAGGTGCTGGATACCAAGTTAGTGAAAGTTTAAGTGTAGGTTTTGAAGGTGATTATGTTTTTGGAAATATTGATAATTCTATAATAAACCAGCAAAGAGATGTTCAGCTTGGCACCAAATACGTTACAGACACAAGAGTAAAAGGATTTGGTTTAAAAACTGGATTTTTATATAAAAAAGATTTAAAAAATGATTTGTACTTAAGTTTAGGAGGTTCATTTGAACTGGAAAATGAATTGGAATCTGAAGGTCATGAATATTTATATTCAGTTTCTTTCACAAACGGAGAATCACCTAGAGACACAATATTAAATGCCGCAAGTAAAGGGTTTTATAATAAACCTATGAAAACTAATTTAGGAGTTGGTATTGGAAAATCAAAAAAATGGGCAGCAAGTTTAGATTATAGTTTTCAGGATAAAATAGAACTTGGAGGGAACTTATTAAACAGAAATCCAAAGTTGGCTTTTAGAAAGTCAAGTCAATTATCTTTAGGGGGTTTTTACATACCAAAATATAATTCTATATCAAGTTATTGGGATAGGGTTATTTATAGAGCAGGCGTTAGATCACAACAGACAGGTATTATGGTTGATGGTAGTGGAAACGGAACTCAATTTAATGATGTAAATGACTTTGGCATATCTTTTGGAGTAGGATTACCGATGAGCAATGAAATATCTAGATTAAACCTTGGATTTGAATTTGGAAAAAGAGGAACAACTGATAATGGTTTAATAGAAGAAAGTTACTTCAATTTCAAATTAGGCTTATTATTAAGTAATAAATGGTTTAGAAAACGAGAAATTAATTAATAAAATCAAATAATGAAAAAAATCACTTATACTATCGCAGGATTTTTCCTATTTGTAGCATCTTTGAATGTAAATGCTCAAATGGAGATGAATATTCAAGATTGTACAGTTGAGTATAATTTGTTTAAGGGAGATGTACAAGGTAAAAACTTTGCAGAAGCAAAAACGAGATTAGATAATTTAATGTCAAATTGTCCTAAACTTTCTGTCAATATTTACAAACTTGGGTCAAAAATTGCTGATGACTTGATTGCGAAAGGGGATAAAGTTACTGGTGTTGCATTGATGAAAAAAACGTATGACCGAAGAATTCTTCATTTTCCAAAAGGCCTAGGTAAAGTATATAGTGATTATGCAAATTTTTGTTCAGAAAATGGCGGATCTGAAGCCGAAGTAATGATGTTGTTAGAGAAAGGTTATGATGCTGATCCTATTGGTTTATCTGCAAAAAATATTTACAAATATTTTGATCATGTATTAGAATCTAATAAGAACAATAACGTTCAAAAAATATTAGATACATATGATGATATAAATGACGCTTTAGAAGTTAAGTCAGGGAAATATCAACAAAAATTGAGTAAGTTAATTGTAAAGGAGGAAGCCGGAACTACGTTAGGAGCAAGAGACGCTAAATCTAAAAGAATTGCTGTAGGGGTTTTGAATAATATTGGAATTATTAGTGGAGGTTTAGATCAAAAAATAGAAGAATTATTGACTTGTGATAGATTGGTACCTTTATATAGAAGAGATTTTGAATTAAACAGATCAAATGCTCAATGGTTAAAAAGAGCGGTATCAAGAATGTATCATAAAGAATGTACAGGAGATGCGCTATATGAAGAATTAGCAGAAGCATATGCTCAAGCAGATCCATCAGCAGATGCATATATGTTTTTATCTAATATTTTGGAAGGAAAAGGAAAAATTGCTGAAGCTAAAGATATGCGTAAAAAAGCAATTGGTTTAGAAACTGACCCAACTAAGAAGGCTAAATTATTATTGCAAGAAGCACAAGATTTATCTAAAAGAGGTAGTAGAAGTGCAGCAAGATCTAAAGCAAACGAGGCACTGAAATTTAATCCAAGTAATGGTAATGCATATTTGTTAATAGCAACAATGTATGCTAAGAGTGCAAATAGCTGTGGTGATAACTTATTCTCAAAAAGAATGACATATGTAGCAGCATTAAATAAAGCACGTAGAGCTGCAGTAGTTGATCCAAGTATGGCAAGTAAGGTTAGAAGGTTTGTTAAAAGTTATGCTTCTAACATTCCAACAAAACAAGATGGTTTTGCAGAAGGTTATAAAGTGGGAGATTCATTCAAAGTTGGATGTTGGATTGGAGAGACAGTTAGAGTTCAGTTAAGATAAATCGAAATAAATAATTTAGTACATTTGTTAAATGATTAAATCATTTAAGTATATAACAAAAAACATTGCTATCATTTTTATGATAGCAATGTTTTTTTCTTGTGGAAATCAGATACAAGAGGTACGTGATTTTTTAGCCGATAAAAATCTACCAATTGGTGTAGCCGAAAACATAAAGAATATTCATACCGATTCAGGTAGAGTTGATTTAAAATTGTATGCGCCATTATTACATGATTTTACGAATAGAAATAAACACCCATATAATGAATTTCCTGAAGGTGTGAAAATTGTAACAATTGATAAAAATAAAGACTCTCTAGTTGTTATGGGTAATTATGCAATATCTTATACTAAAACAAATATTTCTGAAATAAGAAATAAAGTTGTAGTTATTAATTATGCTGATTATAAAAAATTATTGACCGATCAATTATTTTGGGACCAAAAAACTAAATATTTTTATACAGAAAAACCATTTACTTTAATAACGAAAACAGATACAATTAAAGGTGTAGGTTTTGATGCAAGTGAAGATTTAAAAACTTTTATGGCAAAACAAAGTAAAGGAAGTGTATATTTAAATGATTAATTGAAAAGAAATGAATAGAATAGGAAAAGTTTTTGAAATAGGATATTTAGTAGTAGCACTCATATTTGCTTATGAAGCAATTACAAGATGGTCAACAGAAAGAGAGAAAGCATATACTTTTATTATTATTGGTGCTTTGGCTGTGTTTATGTTTTTCTTTCGTAGAAGAATGAGAATAAAAAGAGAAAATTATTCGGATCGTACTAAATAATGGAATTACAAATTATTGTAGTCATAGTATCAATTTTATTGTCGGCCTTTTTTTCAGGTATGGAAATTGCTTTTGTTTCTGCGAACAAAATGCATATTGAGCTTGAAAAAAAACGCGAAGGTTTTATTGCCAAAATATTAACTAAACTTACTCAAAAATCTTCTAAGTTTATTACAACAATGCTTGTTGGAAATAACATTGCATTGGTTGTGTATAGTTATTTTATGGGTAAACTTTTAACTAGTTTATTGCCCCTAAATAGTTTTAATGAATTTTCGATTCTATTAATCCAAACTCTAATTTCTACAATAATAATATTAATTACTGCGGAGTTTTTGCCAAAGGCAATTTTTAGAATTTATGCTAATGAAGCTTTAAAGTTTTTTGTAGTTCCAGCGTATATTTTTTATATCTTTTTTTATTATATTTCAGATTTCATTACCGTTATTTCTGATTTCTTTTTAAGAGTTTTTTTTAATACAAGTTCTGATATAGAGCAAACAGAATTTAGTAAAGCAGAATTAGAAAGTTATATTACTGAGCAAATAGGAAAGACCTCACAAAGTGAAGAGATGGATTCTGAGATTCAAATTTTTCAAAATGCATTAGACTTTAATGATGTTAAATCACGTGAGGTGATGATACCTAGAACTGAAATATTAGCAGTAGATATTAATGAATCTATAATTAATAGCAGGAATTTATTTGTAAAAACTGGGTATTCTAAAATTTTAGTTTATAAAAACACATTAGATGAAATCATTGGGTATGTTCATGTGTTTGACATGTTTAAAAACCCTAAAAGTTTGCATTCCATTTTAATGCCTTTAGAACTTATTCCTGAAAGTATGATGATAAATGATGTGTTAAGTATTCTTAGCAAGAAGCGGAAAAGTATTGCCGTTGTTTTAGATGAATATGGAGGCACATCTGGAATGATAACTGTTGAAGATATAGTTGAAGAATTGTTTGGTGAAATAGAAGATGAACATGATTCAGTAGAATTTGTAGAAAACAAAATTAATGACGACGAATTCCATCTTTCTGCAAGGTTAGAAATAGATTATATCAATGAAACATTTGATTTGTCTCTTCCAGATGATGAGGCTTATGAAACTTTAGGAGGCTTAATTGTAGATCACTCAGAAAACATCTTGACCGTAAATGAAATTATAGAGATTGATAATTATGAATTTAAAATCATAAAAGCAACATCTTCTAAAATTGAAGAAGTTTACCTAAAAGTTTTAAATAAAGAGGTGTAGTTAAGCTGAACTTCTATTTACAAGTGCCTTATTTATTGTTAGAGTACCTTTATTTTATTAAAAAATCACTTTCATAATTGAATATGAAATTGTAATTTCGCATACTAAATTAAAAGAAAAATATATAATGGCAGTTTTATCAAAAATTAGAGAGAAAACTATAGTTTTAATCGGTGTTATTGGTTTAGCATTATTCGCATTTGTTGTACAGGGTGCGTTTGGTAATGGAGATTCAGCAAAAGTTGATTCAGTTGGAGAGGTTAATGGTGAAACAATAAGTAGAGCAGATTTTAGCCAACGTTTAGAGGCTTATAAAACGAACTCTAGAGGTAGCGTTTCTGAAAATCAAGCAATGAATTCTGTATGGGATGGTTTTGTTAGAGAGCGTGTTTTTAAAGAACAGTTAGAAAAAGCTGGAATTGTTGTAGGTGAAAAAGAAGTTTGGGAATCTATTATTAGTTTACCTTACTTTCAAAATGACCCTTCGTTTAAAAATGACGCAGGCTTATTTGATGAAGAAAGAGCAAAAGAGTTTATAGCTTCAATGCGAGATGATGCAGTAGGAACTAAAGTAGGATCTAATGAAAGTCAAAGATGGGCTAATTGGCTTATTTCTGAAAGTCAAATTAGACAAAACGTTGTTAGAAATTCTTACAGTAATCTTGTAAATGCAGGGTTAGGAGTGACTTTAGAAGAAGGTAAAAGAGATTATTTTTTTACAAATACAAATGTTACTTCACAATATGTATATGTGCCTTACACAACTATTTCAGATAGTTTAATTACTGTTACTACTAGTGATTACAGAAATTATATTAATAAAAATTCAAGTCAATACCAAGTTGAAGAATCTAGAAGTTTGAAGTACGTAAAATTTGATGTCATTGCTTCTGATGAAGATAGAAAAGGGATTAAAGATAATTTAGCAACATTTATTGAAGATGACCAGAAATTTGGAACGAAAGGTATGAAAAATGCTATTGATATGGCTGAATTTATAGACCAGTCTAAATCAGATTTAGCATCTAATGAGAATTTTGTCTTTAAAAATAAATTACCAAAAGTAGTTGCTGAGGAAATAATGAATGCTAATGTTGGTGATGTTGTAGGACCTTATGAAAATAATGGTTATTATAAATTATCAAAAGTTATGGCATTACAAAGGATGCCTGATTCAGTTCAATCAAGACATATTATCGTTCCTTATATAGGTACTGAAAGATCTACTTCAAATAAAACAAAAGAAGCTGCTAAGAAGACTGTAGATAGTATATTCAAATTGGTTAGAAATAGTTCTTCAAGATTTGCTAAAATTGCTGATGAAGTTAATTCTGATGGAACAAAAGGTAAAGGTGGTGAAATAGGATGGGTAAGTTATGATGCGGCGTTCTCTCCAAATTTTGATGAAGATTTCGCGAAATATTTATTTGTAAATAAAAAAGGTGATGTTCAGATAGTTGAAACTAAATTTGGATATCATATTATTAAAATTGATGGTCAAAAGAATTTTCAAAATACGGTTCAATTAGCAACATTATCTAGACAAATCATTCCTTCTATAGATACAGAAAATAAGTTTTATCAAAATGCTGAAATTTTCACATCTGAACTTTCTAAAGGTGAGAATTTTGATGATTTAGTTAAAAAGTTTCAGTACAAATCATCATTGGCTAATAAAATGAAAGTGTTGAATGATAACGTTCCTGGATTGGTTGGTAATCAAAGACAAATTGTGCGTTGGGCTTTTGAAAATTCAAATGACATAGGTTCGGTTAAACGTTTTGATGTAGATAATGGTTATGTTGTAGCAACATTATATGCTAAAACGGCTAAAGGTTTAGCAACAGTTGCTGATATTGCGGGTCAAATCAAACCATTACTTATTAATAGTAAGAAGGCTGAAATGATTAAGAACAAAATGAACGGAACTACATTAGAAGAATTAGCAAAAGAAAATGGTGTAACTGTTAAAACGGCTTCTAATGTTACATTATCAAGTCCTACTATCTCTGGAGTTGGTAATGAGCCATCTGTTGTTGGTGCAATGTCAAATGCAACTGAAGGGAAAGTAATTAAAGGAATAGACGGTCAAAAAGGTGTGTTTGCAATCAAAGTGGTTTCAAAAGAAGTTCCTGCTGAATTAGACAATTATAGCTCTTTCAGAAACAGGTTGAGTTCAAAAATAAAAAGTAGATCTACACAATTATTTGATGCTTTAAAAGAAGCTGCAGATGTTGAAGATAATAGAGCAAATATCTACTAGTATATAGAAGGTGTTTCATCTCACAAGAAAAAAAAGCGTTCTCATAAGAGCGTTTTTTTTTGCTTTAGAGATACTTATTGAGCATAAAAAAACCAACTAGTAAATAGTTGGTTTTTTTATTTTTTTGTGAATGTCTTATCTATTCATTGATAATAAAAACTCATCGTTATTTAATGTGCTTTTCATCCTGTCACTCAAGAATTCCATTGCTTCTATAGGATTCATGTCAGCAAGGTATTTACGCAACACCCACATGCGTTGAAGTGTGTCTTTATCTAATAGTAGATCATCTCTACGAGTACTAGATTTGACTAAATCAACTGCAGGATATATTCTACGATTGGCTATATTTCTATCTAATTGTAATTCCATATTACCAGTACCTTTAAACTCTTCAAAGATCACTTCATCCATTTTAGATCCAGTATCTGTTAAAGCGGTAGCGATAATTGAAAGTGAACCTCCATTTTCAATATTTCTTGCAGCACCAAAAAATCTTTTTGGTTTATGAAGTGCGTTTGCATCAATACCACCAGATAAAATTTTACCAGAAGCAGGAGCAACTGTATTATATGCTCTAGCTAAACGAGTAATAGAATCTAAAAGAATTACAACATCATGTCCACATTCTACTAGTCTTTTTGCTTTTTCTAATACAATATTTGCAACTTTTACATGCTTGTCAGCAGGCTCATCAAAAGTAGAAGCAACAACCTCACCTTTAACGTTTCGTTGCATATCTGTTACCTCTTCAGGACGCTCATCTATTAATAAAATGATTTGATATACTTCTGGATGATTCGTTGAAATTGCATTTGCAATGTCTTTTAGTAATATTGTTTTACCAGTTTTTGGCTGAGAAACAATCATTCCACGTTGACCTTTACCTATTGGAGCAAAAATATCAATAACTCTAGTAGACTTATTCCCTTTCAATTCTAGGTTTAATTTTTCGTCTGGGAATAATGGCTTTAAATGTTCAAAAGCAACTCTGTCTCTTACAACATTTGGGTTTAAACCATTAATTTTTGATACTCTAATCAATGGGAAATATTTTTCACCTTCTTTTGGAGGTCTTACATTTCCTAAAACAGTATCACCAGTTTTTAATCCAAATAATTTTATTTGAGATTGAGAAACATAAATATCATCAGGTGATGATAAGTAATTATAATCTGAAGATCGTAAGAAACCATAACCGTCAGGCATCATTTCTAAAACTCCCTCACTTTCTATGATACCATCAAACTCATAATCTGGATCTCTATAGCGATTGCCATTACCAGGTTTCTTAAGATTTTTTTGATCTTTATGTTGAGGTTTCTTATGCTTTGGATGTTGTTGTTCAGGTTTTTTTTCTGAACTTTCAACTGTTTTATTTTCAACTGTTTTATTTGTAACTGCTGGAGTTGAAACTTCAGGAGTTTTAACAACTTCTTTTACCTGTTCAGTATTTTTTTGAACCGTTGGTTTAGAAGTTTTATGTTGAGGTTTTGGAGTTGGCTTACTTTGTTTTTCCTCAAATTTCAATTCTTTTTGAGGAGAGTTTTGTTTTACTTCTTTTACCTCTTTCGTAATTTCTTCTTTTTTGACCTCTTTAGCTATAGGACTCTTTTTAGGAGCATTGTTTTGAGGTTTAGAAATACGTTTTCTTTTAGGTTTTTCAGTAGTACTCTCTTGTTTTGTTGGGTTTGATGCTTGATGATCAAGAATTTGATAAACTAAATCTAGTTTTTTTAATTGACTAAATTTTGAGAGTTCAATGTCTTTAGCAATTTGTTGCAGTTCTACAAGGGGTTTTTCCTTGAGTTGTGAAATTTCGAACATTATGTATGTGTTATAATTAAATTATTCTGTTAAAGTATTAAAGAATAGTAAGTGATGTTGATTGTGGATTTTTTCTTTGCAGTAATGCAATATCTATCAGAAGACATGACAAATATATAAAAATAAATTTGATATTATAGTTTTTTGATATAAAAGATTAACTTACTTTTGAGCATTGTAAAAAACAAAAATGATTCAACGTATTCAATCAATTTATTTATTAATAGCTGTAATTATTTCTGGTGGATTAATTTTTATGTTTGATCTTTGGAGTACTATTGATAAAACAACGTTTTATGCAATAGATGCTTTGAATTCTGAGTCTATTTTTTTAAAACTAATTCCAATTTTATTTTTAGGTTCTGCGGTTATTTCTTTAGTAACTATTTTTCAGTTTAAAAACAGAAAGTTACAGTTTGTTTTAGGACGCATTAACATTTTGACCAATCTTATTTTATTAGGTTTACTTTTATATCAATCACTAAATTTATCTGGAGAAACATTAGTTTCTGAGAAGGGTATTGGGTTAGTACTTCCAATTATTGTTGTTTTACTGCTTGTCATGGCAAATAAAGCAATAAAAAAAGATGAAGACCTTGTAAAATCTGTTGATAGATTAAGGTAATACATAATAGTTTTAGTATATTTAGTGTAAAACCATTCCGATTTTTTGGAATGGTTTTTTTTTGTAACTTTATATTCTGTCACGGTTTTCCGTGATATAAAATCACGGATTACAGTTATTGTCTAAAAATTGAATATATGGTATCTTTGAAATGGGAAAATTGAAAAAGATAAAAGTACATATAGCAGATGATCATAAAGTATTGATTGATGGTATTATTGCAGTACTTAAAACTGAAAGCGAAATTGAAGTAGTAGGCTGTTCTCTTAACGGAGAACAGGTGCTTCAATGGTATGAAAGTAATTCATCTGATGTTCTCATCCTTGATATAAATATGCCTAAAGTTGATGGCATATCAGTTCTACAAGAATTTAAAAAAAGAAATTTACAGCCTAAAGTTATAATACTCTCTAGTTATGATGACGTAAAACTAGTAAAAGAGGTGATGAAAATAGGCGCAAAAGCATTTTTAGCAAAAAAATGTGCAAGTGAAGAAATTATTGAGGCTATTAAAACAGTTTCATCAGGCGAAAACTACTTTAGTAAAGATATTCAAAATAAAATAGTTACTTCATTTTCTGAAAAAGGAGATATCAAAAACACTAAACTTTTAAAGTTAATAACGGATAGAGAAAAGGAAGTTCTAGTTCTCATAACTAAAGAACTTAATACAAGAGAAATCGCAGAATCTTTATTTATTAGTGTCAATACAGTTGAAACACACAGAAAAAATCTGATTAAAAAATTAGAGGTTAAAAACGTTGTTGGTCTTGCCTTATTTGCACATAAAAATAAACTCATTTAAATTTATAAAATGAAATATCATTCTTTTTTTTTATTGTTTTTTTTATTTTCCTTCAGTATTAATACTAATTCTCAAGATTTAAACAAAACTAAATTAGATTCTATATATGCCTTAATTAACAGTAACATAGAAAATAGGGAATTTAGTATTGCACAAGATCTAATTGACAAAACAAGATTAAATGAGGAATTGAAAAATAAAATTGATTTATTAGAAATTGATTTTTTACAATCAAAAATTTACATAAATAAAGGTGAAGATGAAGAGGCTATTAATATTTTATTAAATGGATTTTCTAAAATAATTGAGCGAAAAAAATCTAACTTATATTTAAATTATTCTCAAGAAATAGGGAGGCTCTTTGGAAGGGCTAAAAATTATGAAAGAGCCTTTATTTATTTCAATTTCGCTTTAGAAAATGCATTGGTAAGGAAAGATTCATTGGAGATTTGTGAGGCTAATTTTAATATCGGGAGCGCTTATCAAATGAATAGAGAAATGGACTCAGCCCGCTATTTTTATAATAAAGTTGTAAGTAATTTTCCTCAAACTGCTCTAAATAAAAATGTGCTTGCTACAACCTACAGTAATTTTATTGGAATTGCTGTTAATGAGAATGACTTTAAGCTTGCGGATTATTATGGTAAAAAATCATTAGATATTCATAGCCAAATGAACGATACTCTAAAAATGGCAGGATTATTAACAAATCTTGGCGGAATAAGTATGTATTATAATGATTTAAATAAATCTAATGATTATAGTTACAGTTCATTGAAATTATTAGAAAAAAGGAGTGATTTTAAATCTAGAGATATTAAAGCAATAACATTAGATAATATTTCTCAAGTATATTATTTGCAAGGCAATTATAAAAACGCTTATGATTTATTATTTGAAAGTACTACCATAAATAATAAAATAATAACAGATAACCTGCAAAGTAAAGTTACAGAAATTGAAGCCAAATATAATCTTGCAAAAGAAAGTGAGTTAACAAAAATAGAAGAAAATAAGAGGCAAAGAGTTGAATATTTTTTATTGGTTTCTGGTATAGGATTTATAGTCTTGTTAGGTTTTTTATGGTTTTTTTATAGAGATAGAAGATTGAATCTGAAATTAGCATATAAGCAAGAAAAAATTGAAAATGAGCAAAGATTGGATAAAATACAAAATGATATCCAAATAAATATTTTGAATGCGACATTAGATGCAAAAGAAACTGAACGAAAATACATTGCAGGAATTCTGCATGATAGTGTAAGTTCACTTCTGTCGTCAGCAAATATGCATTTGTATGTAGTAAAAGCAAAACTTAAAAAAGATTCACCAGAAGAATTAAATAAGGCTGAAATTATAATAAGTGAAGCAGCAGATAAAGTAAGAAACCTTTCTCACAAACTTATTTCTTCCGTTTTATTGAAATTTGGATTAAAAGTAGCCGTTGAAGATTTGTGCGAAAAGTATTCAAATTCACTACTAAAATTTATTAGTGATTCTAATAATATTAATCGTTATGACCAAAGTTTTGAAATAAAAGTATATAGTATTATTGAAGAATTAGTAAATAATATTTTAAAGCATAGTAATGCGGATAATGCATCTATTTCTATTGAAACTGCTAACTTAAATTTAGAGATTAAGATTGAAGATAATGGAGATGGATTTATTGTAGATGAAATATTTAAAAAAGATGGACTTGGATTAAGTCAAATTGCTGCTAGAATTAAGAATATGGAAGGTGTATTTACTATAAATTCGGCAAAAGAAAAAGGAACACAAATTTATATAAGTGTTCCCTTAATGTCAAAATAAATAGTCTATTATTTATTGTTTTATCAGTCTCATAACTCCAGAAGAATTATCGCTTTTCACACTAATTATATAAATTCCAGAAGCCAGTTTGCTTATATCAATTTGCTTCTCTAAATTCATTTCTGATAAATCAATGTCTTTTAATAACCGCCCGTTGATATCATAGATTTTAGCACTTACTAAATTAATTTCATTTGTTTTTTGTACTGTTATTAAACCATTGGTTGGGTTAGGGTATATTTCAACACCAACTAGCATTTGATCAAATTTGTTAACTGAAAGTGATGCGCTACAATTATATAATATAATTTCATCAACATACCAGCCAACACTTCCATTGCATCCATCAGTTCCTAATTCCCATCTAAATTGAATAGTAGAATTAGCTTCAATATTAATTGTTGATAAGTCTAGAGTGCTTTGTCCCCAGCTACCACTATTTGACCCACCATCAGCACCTGTAAATGCACCTTGACCTGCTAAAGGATTATCATTGCCAGCGGCAGTTGTTTGTAAAGATCCATTATATGAATTTACACTAAAAGTGTTAGGTCTAACATTATTCCATACGCCACCATCTAAACTATATTTTAAATTACCGCCGTCCCAACTTGGTTCGGTAGCTACATAATGATTAAAACTTAATTCAAATATTCCAGTAGTTATATCTGGTATAGTTATAACAGGACTTTGCAGTCTTATGATACCATTCTCTAAATCAGAATCACAATCACCATTAATTGGATCTATAGCAAATATTGCTTGTCCTGTTCTACTATTTGGTAATGAACTAGTGATTACCCAATCCCTAGAAGTCCAAGTTGTTGCATTTGTTGGCAATTGTTCAACTGTCCAATCTCCAATACCAGATTCCCAATCTTCATAAAAAAGAGGGTTAGAAGTTGAAGCACCACATAATTCATCTGATGAGACTAATAAAGGTGTGAAATTACACGTGTCTGGATTGATTCTGAGTTCAACTGCTAAAATTGCATTCGTAACTTGAGTAAGGTCATGCGAAGAGAGTATTTCTCCAGACAGCCCTGCAGGTGTAGCTGATGTTGACAAACCTTCTAAATTAACACCAAATAAATCAACACAAGAAGCCTCTAAAGCATCTGCTAATGAAGAAAAATTACTTGTTGCTGTTAAATATACACTTTGAGCTCTCCAAAAAATATGAGCTGCTTTTGTAAATCCAATTGCACTTATTGTTTGCCCATTATATGTTCCGCCATCTACTAATAGTGCATATGCATGATTTGGGATACCTGAATTAATATGAACTCCTCCATTATCTCCAGTACTACACCAATATTCATTATCTGTAACTTTTCCTGGGTCTCCTTTGCACGTTGGATCCCACATATCCCTAATTGATCCGCCAAATGCTGTCGCATCTTCTCCTTGCTGCCATCTATCAGAACTATCACAACCTGTCCTTAGAGATAAATCTTCACCATCATCTTCATAACCATTTAGTAAATCAATTGTTTCTCCCCAAATATCAGAATATGATTCATTCATGGCTCCAGATTGCCATGCATAAATTAAACCACTTGTAAATTGAGTATATGCATGTCCCCATTCATGACCAACAATATCATCTGTTGCTGTTCCTGTACAATAATTTGCTGTTGAGCCATTCCAGTTAGCATTTGGGCATGAAATACCTGGATCGTTATTGATAGTTCTCATTTGAGCATCTGCACCATCATATGATACATATCCAAATGCATTATTAAAAAAATTATACATATGCCCAGAAGTTTCAACTTCATTTTGTTGCCATTGATCTAATGCTCCAGGGAAGGCATCTCCTTCAGTCCAAATGGTAGTTGAAGAGTTTCCTTCGTATAATATTCTGTCAATAGAATGAGCCATCCCTGTAAACTGCTCGACTAAAGAACCTGTATAAGCATCGATATATAAAAATTCTCTAACATCAAACTCATTCCTAACTTCTACTTCATAAACTAGAAAATTACCACTATTATATCCTTGGATTAATCCTTTTTGAAAAACAAAAAGTTTATTTGAAAATATAATAAGTTCTTTTCCTGAGTGATTTATATTTTGATTTTCAATAGTTTCTAGTGCAATAGAATTTGCATCAAAATTACTAAGAGACGGTGTTGAGTCTATTTTTATAAAAGGAATAAAATTTCCATTTATAGCAGTCAACTTATCTTCAGAATTAAAGTGAAAACGCAATTCAGCATCGAATACTGGAACACCTTTGTGACGTTGTTTTAAAGTTAAATTTTTTAAACCATAATTATCAGTTTTAACTTCTATAAACTCTAGCGAATTACTGATGGAAGTTAAATTATAGATAGATTTATATTGATTTAAAAAATTATTAACTTTGTCTTGAAGTGAATTCCCTTGTAATGATAAAGGTCTGTCAAAAGGAAACTTTACAAATTTAGCAATATTATGATTCTCATTTATAGTGACAGTAGCACCAGTTTGAGTTTTTAAAGTATTTATAGTTTCTTGTGAATTTTGAGCATGAAGTAGATTTCCTAAAAGGAATGCTATTACAGCTAATATTTTTTTGAGGTTTATCATGTTTGGAGTTTTTTTGTTTGGCTAAAATAACAACAATCTATTAATATTTATCGATTAATTTCTTTTTCCTAACTCAATGATTTCTAAACTTTTAATTTCTTTGCCATCAATAATAAACCTGAGCATGGTACGGACATTATGAAACCCGTATTTACCTGCTGCTCCAGGATTTAAATGCAGTGTATTTAATTTTTTGTCAAATTGAACTTTAAGTATGTGCGAATGGCCGCTAATAAATATTTTAGGAGGATTTTTTTTAATTTCTTCTCTAATTCTTTGATCGTATTTGTTAGGGTAGCCTCCAATATGAGTCATCCACACATCGACATCCTCAATCAGGAATCTATTGTCTAAAGGAAATTCTAATCTTGCTTCTGAATCATCAATGTTCCCGTAAACCGCTCTTAATGGTTTGAATTCCTTAAGTTTGTCAGTAACATTTAAATTTCCAATATCTCCAGCATGCCATACTTCATCAGCTTGTTTAACAAATTTTAATATTTGCTCATCTATATAACTATGTGTGTCGGAAAGGAGTAAAATTTTCTTCATCAGATAAAAAAGGTATCTAAAATACTAACGTATATTTGTATTCCACAAAAATAAGTTTTTAGGTTGAGATATTTTTTAGAACTTTCATATAACGGTAAAAATTATCATGGTTGGCAAGTTCAGCCAAATGTAGTGTCTGTTCAAGAAAAAATTAATGATGGATTATCAAAATTATTAAAAACATCTATAAATATAATGGGTGCTGGAAGAACTGATGCGGGAGTTCACGCTTCTCAAATGTTTGCCCATTTTGATTTTGAAGGAGAATTTGACAAGCCTACTCTTATAGATAGATTAAATTCTTTCTTGCCAGATGACATTGTCATACTTTCTATTTTTCCAGTACATCCAAAAGCACATACTCGTTTTCATGCAACAAGTAGAAGTTATGAATATAGATTATATTTAGGAAGAAACCCCTTTCTTTTAGAGACTACTTGGCAATTGTATAGATATGAATTGGACGTTAAAAAAATGAACGAATCAGCATCATTATTATTGGATTATATAGATTTTAAGTGTTTTTCAAAGTCTTCAGATGTAAACACATATAATTGTAATGTAACTGAAGCGATTTGGAAGCAAGAAGACAATATGTTAGTTTTTCATATTACTGCCGATAGGTTTTTAAGAAATATGGTAAGAGCAATTGTTGGAACTTTAATTGATATTGGATTAGGTAAAAATACAATTGGAGATTTTAAGAAAATTATTGAAAGTAGAAGTAGAGCAGAAGCGGGTTTTTCTGTTCCAGCAAAAGGGTTATTTTTGACAAAGATTATATATCCCAAAACGATAATAGAAGATGAGTAAAAATACAGGAAAGGCATTTGATGTAAAAATCTTTAATAGATTGATGCAATATATTAGTGAATACAAAACATACTTTGTAATTGCTTCTGTTTCTGCTATTTTATTAGCGTTTTTTGCTATTGCAAGACCACTATTACTTAAAAAGATTATTGATACGTATTTGGCTGAAAAAGATAAGATTGGCCTGATAAATTATTCAATTTTAATTTTTGCTGTTTTAATTGGAGGAGTTTTAACAAGATTTGTATTTATTTTTATAGCAAATAAGTTAGGCTTTAGTATTATAAAGGATATGCGTATGGAATTATATAAGCATATGCTTAATTTTAAGATGTCTTATTTTGATAAATCTTCAGTCGGGCAATTAGTGACTCGTGCTATAACTGATATCGAGCGTATTGCAAGTTTTTTCGGACAAGGTTTATTTATGATTATCAGTGACCTGTTAACCATGATAGTCGTTATTATTACGATGCTTATTATAAATTGGAGATTAGCATTGATTACACTTTGTGTCCTCCCAATAATAATTTATGCTACAAAATTATTCCAATTGGCAATGAAAAAATCTTTTAAGGAGATTCGTTTACAAGCAGCAAATTTAAATGGTTTTGTTCAAGAAAGAGTGACAGGAATGAATATTGTTCAATTGTTCAATCGTGAAAAAATAGAGTATAATAATTTCGAAGAAATAAATAATAAGCATAAAAAAGCATGGGTTAACACAGTAATGTATTATTCTATATTCTTCCCAGTAGTTGATATTTTAACTTCTATTGCAGTTGGATTATTAGTTTGGTATGGTGGCATACAAATTATTGCTGAAGGGTCCACCTCAGGAGTTGGAGATATTATTGCATTTATAATGATGTCGCAAATGTTATTTCGACCTTTAAGACAAATTGCGGATAAATTTAACACACTTCAAATGGGAATTGTTGCAGGTGAACGTGTTTTTGAAATTTTAGATACTCAAAGTCATATAGATGCCAATGGAACTATTGAAACGGATAGTTTTAATGGGAGTATTTCATTTAAAGATGTGCATTTTAGTTATATAAAAGATGAGAAAATTTTAAAAGGAGTTTCGTTTGATGTAAAAAAAGGAGATACTGTTGCTATTGTAGGAGCTACAGGAGCAGGAAAGTCTACCATTATTAATTTAATAAATAGATTTTACAAAATTGATTCTGGAGAGATTTTAGTCGACAATCAAAATGTAAAAAATTATACATTACCAACTTTAAGAAAAAACATAGCTGTGGTCTTGCAAGATGTTTTTTTATTTTCAGAAACTATTTATAAAAACATCGTTTTAGATAAAGAGGTGTCTTTAGAGGAAGTGAAAAAGGCAGCAAAGCAAATTGGAATTCATGAGTTTATCATGAGTTTGCCAAATGGATATAATTACAATGTAAAAGAAAGAGGAGCTATGCTTTCTTCTGGTCAGCGCCAATTAATTGCATTTTTGAGAGCGTATATAAGTAAGCCTAGTATCTTAATTTTAGACGAAGCAACTTCATCAATAGATTCATATTCAGAACAGTTAATTCAAGATGCTACAGATACAATTACACAAAATCAAACATCAATAATTATTGCACACAGATTGGCGACAATTCAAAAAGCAGATAAGATTATTGTGATGGATAAAGGACTTATTGTTGAACAAGGGAATCATAAAGAATTACTTTCTAAAGGAGGTTATTACAGTAATTTATATGAAATGCAATTTAAGAAGGAGGCTAGTTAAGGGTTTTTTACGTCAAGTCACTTCTAAGAGTTTCAACTAAACTAAAAGTACTGTCGAATAAAACAAAGTCACCATCTTTTATATAAGATATTTTCCCTGTCTCTTCCGATACGACCAAGCATAGTGCATCTGTTTTTTCTGTAATTCCAACTGCAGCTCTATGGCGCAAGCCAAAACGAGAAGGTAAATCTTTATTTGAAAGTGGTAGCACAACTCTAGTTGCTACGACTGTGTTATTGTTTATTATTGCTGCACCATCATGTAGTGGGCTATTCTTAAAGAAAATGCTTTCTAAAATTGGCTGATTTATTTCAATATTCATTTTATCTCCAGTAACTTTTACAAAGTCTAAACTTTGACCTCTTTCTAATACTATTAAAGCACCGGTTTTTGACCTTCCCATTGTTTCGCAGGCATTCACTAATGTATCTACATCGGTTTCAATTTCAGTTTCAGGATTTAAGAATTTTAGTTGTTTCAGGAAGTTGCGTTTTGAGGTGAAATTAGTGGTTCCAAGCATTAATAAAAACTTCCTTATTTCTTGCTGAAACACAATAATAAGTGCAATAACTCCACCGCCAATTAATGTCCCTAATATTCCACTGAGCATTTCCATTTCCAATGCTTGAGTTATTTTCCAAATCAGAAAAATAATGGTAATTCCAATGAATATATTAATCGCTACTGTTCCTCTTAGCAGTTTGTAGATGTAATAAAGTAAAACAGCAACAAGCACGACATCAAGAATATCTAGAAATGAAAAGTCTAAAAAGTCGAGCATAAAAATTGTTTTTTGGTAAATGTAATAAAATTATGATTAAGAAACTTGTTCAACTATTTTTATCGATTCCATTGCTTCTTTTACATCATGAACTCGCAATATACTTGTGCCATTTTGAAGGGCAATAGTATTTGCAATACTTGTAGCGTTTAGCGCTTCTTTTGCTGATGTGTTTAATAGTTTATACAACATAGATTTTCTTGAAACTCCAGTTAAAATAGGGATGTCTAATGTTTTGAAATATAATAGGTTTTTAAGTAATTCATAATTATGTTCTAGCGTTTTTCCAAAACCAAAACCAACATCTAAAATGATATCATTTACTTTTTCTAGTCTTAATGCTAAAACTTTTTCAGAAAAATATTTTAAAATATCCTGAGTAACATTTGAATAACTTGGTTTTAATTGCATGTTTTGAGGTGACCCTTGAATATGCATTAAAACATAAGGAACTTTTAACTCGCCAATTGTTTTAAACATGTTTTCATCTAGCGTTCCTCCAGAAATATCATTAATCATACATGCGCCAACTTCGACACTCTTTTTTGCAATTTCACTTCTAAACGTATCAACTGAAATTAGTATATCAGGGAAATTTTTGATTAGAGTGTCTAAGATTGGAATCAAACGAATTAATTCTTCATCAGTTGAAATATGCTCTGCATTGGGACGTGAAGAGTATGCACCTATATCTATAAATGTTGCACCATCTTTCAACATCTTTTCAACCTGATTTAAAATAGCTGAATCTGAACTATATTTTCCGCCATCATAAAAAGAATCTGGAGTCACATTTAGAATTCCCATAACTTTGGGACTTGATAAATCAATTAATTTTCCGTTGCAGTTAATCGTCATATTAAAATTTATTTTTTGACAACAGTATTTACAATTTTCGTCATTTTTGGCGCTTCATATTTATTCATTTTTTTGATTAAATCTTCAATTGTTTCAGAAACAAGCACCATATTTCTATTTTCTGGTTTTAAAAACCCTTCTTTGACCATTAAATCTAATTGTTGAATCATTGGATTAAAAAACCCATTAGTGTTTAAAAATCCTATAGGTTTACTTTCAATTCCGAGTTGTCCTAAAGTCAATACTTCAAAAATTTCATCAAGTGTTCCAAAGCCTCCAGCCAATGCTATATACCCGTCTACTAGACGACTCATTTTTACTTTTCGCGTACTCATTTTTTTAGTTACAATCACTTGAGTGATATCAGAATGAAGAACTTCTTCATTCTTTAATAAGTGTGGAATTATTCCTATGACTTCTCCATTATGTCTTAATAGTTCATCTGCCAAGGCACCCATCATACCAATCTTTCCGGCACCATAAACTAATCCTATTTTATTTTTACTAAAATAAGCGCCTACATTTTCGGCTTCAGTCTTGTAAATTGGATTGAATCCAATGCTTGCACCGCAAAAAACAGCAATTTTTTTCATAGATTAAAAGTAAATTTTTTAATTCGTTAAATTTAACCGAAATTTACGAAAAATATTTAGAGATTTATGCAGAATACCTCAAAACAATATGACGAAGTAATAGAAATATGTCGTTCATTGTTTATCAATAAAATGAAAGATTATGGTAGTGCTTGGAGAATTTTAAGGTTGCCATCATTGACAGATCAGATTTTTATCAAAGCACAGCGAATTCGTCAATTACAAGAAAATGGTACTCGTAAAGTTGATGAAGGAGAAAGGTCTGAGTTTATTGGAATTATCAATTATTCGATTATGGCGCTTATTCAATTTGAAAAAGGCGTTGTTGAAACACCAGATTTAGATTCTAATGAGGTAACGGAATTATATGATAAGCACATTGGTATTACAAAATCACTAATGGAAGATAAGAATCATGATTATGGTGAAGCGTGGAGAGATATGCGCGTTAGTTCATTAACAGATTTAATTTTACAAAAACTATTGAGAGTTAAACAAATAGAAGATAATAAAGGGAAAACTATAGTTTCAGAAGGACTTGATGCAAATTATCAAGACATGATAAATTATGCGGTTTTTGCTTTGATACATATGAATTAAACTAAATTATAGAATGAAATTTTTAACATTAATAGCAAGACTTTTTGTTGCGGTAACATTCCTTTTTTCAGGATTTGTTAAATTGGTTGATCCTTTGGGATCGGCATATAAATTTGAAGAATATTTCAGTGCAGATGTATTGAATATGGAATTTTTGATTCCTTATGCATTACCATTTTCTATATTTTTGATTATTGCTGAGTTAATGCTAGGAGTTTTCTTATTAATTGGTTTTAAACGAAAGGTTACTGTTTGGAGTCTATTCTTAATGACATTCTTATTCTTGTTTCTTACTTGGTATTCGGCATATTATGATAAAGTTACAGATTGTGGATGTTTTGGAGACGCAGTAAAATTAACTCCTTGGCAAACTTTTAATAAAAATATATTACTAATAGTTGTAATTGCATTTTTAATTTTTGCATTAAAACATATAAAACCGTTCTTTAGTAATAAACTATTAAAGTGGATCTCCTTAGGTTCACTTGTGCTGTTTTTATATATTACTTACCATGTTCTGGTTCACTTACCTTTAATAGATTTTAGACCTTATGCGGTAGATAAAAATATTAAAGAAGGTATGGAAGAGATTGCAATTGATGGCTTGCCAAAGGTTCATGACTTTTATTTAGAAACTAATGATGGAGATGATTTAACGGATGAACTGTTAAATATGGATAAAGTGATGTTCGTTGTAGCTTATGACATAGAGATTTCTGACAGCCAAGGATTTGAGAATATTAAAGCAGCAACAGATTTAGCTAAGGCAAATGGATATACTGTGTACGGATTGTCGGCGTCTTATATTGATGATTTAGTATCATTAAATCTAGAAAATAAAATGGATTTCGAATGGTTATTCGTAGATGGTACAGTCTTAAAAACTATTATAAGAGCCAATCCTGGAATTATTACATTAAATAAAGCAACTGTTACTGGTAAATGGAACTGGATTGATGCAAATAACTTTAAACCATAAGTTTTGAAACAAGTATTATTAGTATTTATTGGCGGAGGTTTTGGAAGCGTTTTGCGCTATCTCCTCGGTAAATATTTGAATAATTCTGAAACAGGAATCCCTTATGGAACTTTTACAGCAAACATTCTTGGAAGTTTATTAATAGGATTGATACTTGGGTTTGCTATCAAAAATGACACATTATCTAGTAACCAAACCATATTATTAGCCACAGGTTTTTGTGGTGGGTTTACCACTTTCTCCACATTTGCTTATGAAAACCATGTGATGCTAAAGTCTGGAGATTTTATGAATTTCGCAATCTATACAATTGCAAGTTTTGCAGTTGGTTTTTTAGCAGTATTCTTGGGAATGTACTTGGTGAAAACACTTTCTTAATGTTTGTTAGTATATAAAACACCTGCATTAATTGCTGCATCTAAATCATTTTCTTTTGGCGGTATTGGGCAAGAATATCCATCGCTATAAGCACAGTAAGGATTATATGCTTTATTGAAATCAATAACGATAGTATCTCCTTCAGGAATTTCTAAATCTAAAAAACGACCAGCATCATACGTTGTATCTCCATTAGTTTTATCATTAAACGGAATAAATAAATGAGTTGCATATTCTGAATCTAACATTAATTTTTGATTTTGATAAATTCTTAGCGATAATTCTTTTCCATTTATAGTAAATGTTGCAATTCCATACTGAGTATATAGTGGTTTTCTTGGGCCAGAAGTTGGCATTTCAAAAATTGGTTCATTTGGAGTTCTTTCAAAAACTGCAATGACTTTGTAAGTCACATCAATTGGAAAAAAAGGCAACTCTTTAAATTTTTTAAAATCATCTCCTTTTAATGGTGATGTTTTTTTGTCAGAATAGTGAACATTCAATTCGTATTGAAATTTTTCAATTTCTTCTTCATGAGTTAACTCTTTTTTTTGAGTACAACTAGAACAAGAAATCAGGAAAAGAATAAGGATAGATATATTTTTCATATTATTTTTAATATTGTGTAAAGATATTAATTTAAGTAGTAGTTTTAACCTTGTAAAAAAATACAATAAGAAATGAATAATTGGACAACCTATAGAAACGTCATTAAGCAGTGTGTAATCATTCGCTCGGATTTGTATGTGTTGTAGTTATATCTAAATAAAAAATATCAATATCATTTAAATCCGGCTTATAGCCGGATTTTTTACTTTTATACTATTAACTACATTATGAAAAAACTTTTTAAAAACTATATAAATACTTTTGGAGGACTCTCTAAAGAAGTTTGGTGGTTAGCATTGATAACTATTGTCAACAGAGCAGGAACGATGGTAATTCCATTTTTATCATTGTACTTGACAGAAAGTTTAGAAATAGATATTTCAAACGTAGGTTGGGTTATGACTTGCTATGGACTAGGTTCATTAGTTGGCTCATGGTTGGGTGGAAAATTGACAGATACCTTTGGATACTATAAAGTGATGTTTTTTAGTATAGTTACAACTGGATTGTTGTTTTTTTGGTTGCAAACTTTAACTACTTTTCAAAGTTTTTGTTGGGGTATATTTATTGTGATGATTGTTGCAGATACTTTCAGACCAGCAATGTTTGTAGCGTTAAATGCATATAGTAAGCCTGAAAATAGAACTCGATCATTAACTTTAATTAGACTCGCAATTAACTTAGGTTTTTTTGTTGCACCGCCTGTAGGAGGTTTGATTATAGTTGCAATTGGCTATTCAGGCTTGTTTTGGGTAGATGGTGTAACGTGTATTCTTGCAGGGTTTTTACTGTTGAAAGTCTTGAATCCAAAGAAAGTTACTGAGTTAGATGTTATAAAAGTTGAAAATCCAGAATCTGCATATAAAGACAAAGCCTTTTGGATATTTTTTCTAGCGATGTTTATCTTCGCATTCGTTTTTTTACAATATTTTTCTACCATGCCATTATACTATAGAAACGTCTATGAATTATCTGAATTTGAAATTGGACTATTATTAGGTTTCAGCGGTTTGGTAATATTTATATTTGAAATGCCATTTATTAAATGGCTTAATGAAAAGAAAAAGTCAAATGCATATTACGTATTTATAGGATTGATTCTTACAGGATTGAGTTTTATTGTGTTGAATCTAACTTCTTGGATTGGAATATTAGTAATAGGAATATTGTTAATGACCGTTGGAGAAATGATTGCATTTCCATTTTCAAATTCTTTCGCTGCTCAGAGAGCAAAAAAAGGAAATCAAGGAGAGTACATGGCCTTGTATAGTATCTCATTCTCGTTTGCTCATATTTTCGGGCACAATTCTGGAATGCAACTGGTAGATAAGTTTGGTTTTGAAACTGCGTGGAATATCATGACAATTATAGCATTTATTGGAGTAATCATTCTGTATATACTGATGAGAGTTTTGAAAAATGAAAAACAATTAAAAAGTTTATAAAAGATGAATTTAAATCAAGTTACAGTTCCTTCTATTGATATAGAAAAAGCAATTGTTTTTTACCAAACTTTAGGTTTAAAACTGATTGTAAAAGTATTGCCGCATTATGCAAGATTCGAATGTAATGATGGGAGTTCAACATTTTCTATTCATCTTGTTGATGAATTACCGACAGGAAATGGTGTTGTAGTTTATTTTGAAAATGATAATTTGGATGAAAAAGTTAAAGCCTTACAATCCAATGGACTTGTTTTTTCTTCGCTTCCTGAAGATAAATTTTGGTTGTGGAGAGAAGCACATCTTACAGACCTTGACGGAAATAAAATTATTTTATTCAAGGCTGGAGAGAATAGAAAAAATCCTCCTTGGCGAATTGTTTAATTGCATATTTTGCAATCATCTTTTTCTTGAATTTCGCCAACAAGATTACCGTTTTCATTCAATACAAATCCACAACAATCCATAAAGCCTTCGGCAATTAGTTTACGTGCTCGTTGAATTTGAGATTTGGTAGTTGGTAAATTTTGATTTAATTGTTTGGCAACATCAACTTGCTTCATTCCTTTTATGTCAGATAAAAATAATGGATCACGATATTTCTTAGGTAAGTTCTGTAAAATTCCACGTAAACAGTCTTTTTCTGTGTGAATGGTTGTTTCTATTTCAATTTCCGACTCAAAATTAGCAATTTCAACAGTTTTATTGGTTGACTTAAAATAATCTAATATAGAATTCCTGGCAATTGTAAAGATCCACGGTTTTAGTTTTGTGATGTCTTTTAATGTGTGAAGTTTCGTGTGAATTTTGATAAAAGTATCTTGCAAAATATCATCAGCTGTAAAATCGTTTTTCACTTTACTAATGATAAATCTTCTAAGATCCTCAGAGTATTTTTGCCAAACTTGATGTGTTGTCATAAGAAATTTTATATAAAAATTGAGCACAGTTTTTTAAACTATGCTCAATAAATTTATTTAGCAATTACAACTAGTGCAAGAGCAATTTTCACAAGTGCAACTAGAGCAATTTCCGCCTTTGCAACCTTCACAGTTACATGTGCAATCTGTATTTTTCATTTTATTTGTTTTTAATGTTCACTTAATAGACCAATAAATTACAAAAAAGATGCAAGAATATTTAATTATTTGTGCTTAATATACTATTCGAATAAAACTTCTGGAGTTTTCCAAGAGATTGAATCTCCTAATATACTATGCTTCTCACTGATTAAATTCAATTTTACAGGTGTAAACTGTATCAATAGATAATCTGTAGTTCTGTTTTTATAAAAATTATCCCATTTTTTTTTCCAAAACTTTTCTTTTAATTCTTTTGAATTAACAAGCTTCGCAGAGCCTTGAATAGTTACATAACTTGAATTCTCGTTATCAAAATAATATAAAGTTACATTCTGATTATTTTTAATCTGATTTACCTTTTTGCTTTTAGGGTTAGTAGCCATCCATATATTAAAATTTTCATCTGGAGGAAATGGATCCATCGTTCTTGCATGAGCAATTCCTATAGAATCGGTTGTGATTAAAGCACAGTTTTTAGATGAAGTAATAATTTCTCTTGCAATACTATTCAAGTCTGAAATTATAGAAGCTTCATTTTTTTTATTTGAGCAACTGATTGAAATTAGAAATAAAAACAGGATTGAAAGTTGTTTCGTTTTTGGTACTAGCATACTCTTTAATTGAATAGTTTTATAATGTGTATCCTCTTTAATCCCTCTTCGTTCATTTACATGTTTCTGCGATACTGTCCTCCAACTTCAAACAGAGCATGGGTAATTTGTCCTAAAGAACAAACTTTACAAACGTCCATTAAGGCTTCAAAAATGTTCTCATTATTAATAGCCTTGTGTTGTAAGTCTTTCAATAATTGATCTGTACTATTTGTTTTATGTAAATTTTCTAAAGTTGTAATTTGAAATTGTTTTTCTTCTTCAGTTGCACGAATAACTTCCGCAGGGATAACGGTAGGAGAGCCTTTACTACTCAAGAATGTATTTACTCCAATTATCGGAAACTCACCATTGTGTTTTAACGTTTCATAATACAAACTTTCTTCTTGAATTTTAGAACGTTGATACATGGTTTCCATGGCTCCTAAAACGCCTCCTCGTTCTGTAATTCTATCAAATTCTAATAAGACTGCTTCCTCAACTAAGTCTGTTAGTTCTTCAATAATAAACGAACCTTGAATTGGGTTTTCATTCTTATTCAATCCCAACTCTTTGTTGATAATTAATTGAATAGCCATTGCTCTTCTAACTGACTCTTCTGTAGGTGTTGTAATTGCTTCATCATACGCATTGGTGTGCAAAGAATTACAGTTGTCATAAATAGCATATAACGCTTGAAGTGTAGTTCTTATATCATTAAAATCGATCTCTTGCGCATGTAAACTACGACCAGAAGTCTGAATATGATACTTTAACATTTGTGCTCTTGCATTTGCACCATATTTATGCTTCATTGCTTTTGCCCAAATTTTACGAGCGACTCTACCAATAACTGCATATTCTGGATCAATTCCGTTAGAGAAAAAGAACGATAGGTTTGGACCAAATTTGTTGATGTCCATTCCTCTTGAAAGGTAATATTCAACATATGTAAACCCGTTTGATAAAGTAAATGCCAATTGTGAAATTGGATTGGCTCCCGCTTCAGCAATATGGTATCCTGAAATAGAAACAGAGTAGAAATTACGAACATTGTTTTCGATAAAATATTCTTGAACATCACCCATCAATCGCAACGCAAATTCTGTAGAGAAAATACAGGTATTTTGTGCTTGGTCTTCTTTTAAAATATCTGCTTGAACAGTTCCTCTTACTTGAGTAATCGTTTTTATTTTTATATTTTGATACACATCATTTGGAAGTACTTGATCTCCTGTGACTCCAAGTAACATTAATCCTAAGCCGTTGTTTCCATCAGGTAATTTCCCATTATATTTTGGACGTTCCTTGCCTTTATACAACGCAGCTATTTTTGCTTCTACTTCTTTTTCTAAACCATTCTCTTTGATGTGAATTTCACATTGTTGGTCAATAGCAGCATTCATAAAGAAACCTAATAACATAGGAGCAGGACCATTAATAGTCATACTTACAGATGTCATTACATGTGCCAAGTCAAAACCTGAATACAGTTTTTTTGCATCATCAAGACAGCAGATTGAAACACCTGCATTTCCTATTTTTCCATAAATATCTGGACGCAAATCAGGATCATTCCCATACAATGTAACACTGTCAAACGCAGTTGATAATCGTTTTGCTGGTAATCCCATACTCACGTAGTGAAAACGACGGTTCGTACGTTCTGGACCACCCTCTCCTGCAAACATTCTTGCTGGATCTTCACCGGTTCTTTTAAATGGATACAATCCTGATGTATACGGGAATTCTCCAGGAACATTTTCTTGCAGACACCATTTTAAGATATCTCCCCAAGCTTTATATTTAGGCAAAGCAATCTTCGGAATTTGAGAATGTGATAGTGATTCAGTATGCGTTTCTATTTTTATTTCTTTATCTCTTACTTTAAAAGAATAAATTGGATTTTTATAGCGATTTACTTTTTCATCCCAACCAGTAATTACTTCCCAGTTATATGGATTTAAGCCAAGTTTTATCTTGTCGAATTGAGCAAATAATAATTTTGCAAATGGTAAATCGTCATTCTGAACTTGTTTCAGAATCTCATCTTCGTTTAATCCAGTTTTCAGGATGCTATTTTGGTCGCTGAGTGTAGACAAAGCGATAGACTCTATCGTTTTGTAAATTCCATACAATTTTTGGGCAACTTCAACTTGTGCATTTCCGCTTTTATCATACGCACGATTATTTTCAGCAATTTCTGATAAATAGCGAATTCGAGAGGGTGGAATAACAAAGATCTTCTCACTCATTTCTTCTGAAATTTCGAAAGTAGATTTTAAATCAGAATTTGCTTTTTCAACCAACTTATCCATAATTGCTTTATACAACGTATTCATTCCAGGATCGTTGAATTGTGAAGCGATAGTTCCATAAACTGGTAAATCATCTTGATGCACGTCCCAAAGATTATTATTACGCATGTATTGTTTTTTTACATCGCGTAAGGCATCTAGAGAACCTCTTTTGTCAAATTTATTGATCGCAACTAAATCGGCAAAATCAAGCATATCAATTTTCTCTAACTGAGTAGCAGCTCCAAATTCTGGTGTCATTACATAAAGAGAAACATCACTATGTTCAATAATTTCTGTATCAGATTGTCCAATTCCAGAAGTCTCTAAAATAATCAAATCGTATTCTGCCGCTTTTAAAACTTGGACAGCCTCGTTTACATATTTAGACAATGCTAAATTAGATTGACGCGTAGCTAAACTTCTCATATATACTCTTGGAGAATTGATTGCATTCATGCGAATTCTATCACCAAGTAAAGCACCTCCAGTTTTACGTTTTGAAGGATCTACCGATACTAATCCAACAGTTTTTTCTGGAAAATCAATTAAGAATCTTCTAACCAATTCATCTACTAATGAAGATTTACCCGCTCCACCAGTTCCTGTAATTCCTAAAACAGGAGTTGTAGATGTTGTATTTTTTTTATGAATTACTTCTAATGTCTTTTTTGCTACTTCTGGAAAATTCTCAGCCGATGAAATAATCCTGCCAATAGATTTAGGGTTTTTATCACTTAAAGTATCTATTTCGTCATTTAATACATCACCAATTGCATAATCTGATTGTTTAACCAAGTCGTTAATCATTCCTTGCAATCCTAAAGATCTACCGTCATCAGGAGAGTATATTCTTGTAATTCCATAATCCATTAAGTCTTTGATTTCTTCTGGTAGAATTACTCCACCTCCGCCACCAAAAATTTTAATGTGTTCAGCCCCTTTTTCTTTGAGCAAATCATACATGTATTTGAAATACTCATTATGACCTCCTTGATATGACGTCAATGCAATTGCATTAGCATCTTCTTGAATTGCAGTGTTTACAACTTCTTCAACACTTCTATCATGACCTAAATGTATCACTTCAACACCTGTTGATTGAATAATTCTTCGCATGATGTTTATAGCTGCATCATGACCATCAAATAGTGAGGCTGCAGTTACAATTCTTACTTTATATTTAGGCTTATATGGCTGAACTTGTTCCATTTATTGTACTCAATTTTAGAAGTGCAATTTACGAAATTTTGAGGTTTAATCCGTAAAACATAAAAATTATTAGTAATGCAATATCAAAAGGCTTTGATTATGTCTTTTTATTAAAGATACTATAAAAAGGAGTGGTATTTTTTTTGGTACTATGTATTTTGATGTAATAATAATAGTTTGATACTACTCAAAAATTAATGCAGAAATGTATATTTGCTTCTTGTTTGAAAGCCTTTTTTTGGTATGATTGTTGATGCTTTAAAGATAAATTAAAAAAGTAAAATAAAAACTTAGATTCTTTTAAGTCCAATCAACTATTAAGAGAAGTTTTTTATAATTTTAAATTCAAGATGATGAGATTGATTAGATTATTACCATTATTTACAGCGATGTTACTTGTTTCATGCTCTAGTGTCAGAGTTGCTACAGATTATGATACTAAAGCTGATTTTAGTCAGTATAAAACATTTGCTTTTTATAAAAAAGGAATTGATAAAGTTGAAGTTTCTGATTTAGATAAACGAAGAATCTTACGTGCTATAGAATCTGAAATGTTAGTAAAAGGAATGACGAAATCTGATAATCCAGATGTAATTGTAAACATTTTTGCTAAGTCTACAAAAAGGGTAAAGGTCTATGACGATTACAATTACTTTTGGAGACCTTGGTATTATGGGTCGAATTTTGGAGCAAGAATTTCGCAATATAATGAAGGTACTTTATTTATCGATATAATTGATAATCATAAAAAAGAATTAGTTTGGCAAGGGATAGGTAAAGGTGCATTGACAATGAGTAATGTAAAGAAGAGAGAAGCTAGAATAAAAGAATTTGTTGGTGAGATTATGGAGAAATACCCTCCTTTTTTAAAAGAATAATAAAGATAAAAGATATCAAATAAACGTCTCGTATTTCGAGGCATTTTTTATTTTTGCAACATGACTTACAATAAATTATCAAAATTAGAGCCTGAAGACTTTTATTTCAATGAAAAAGGGTACAAGGTGTTTACTGAAAAGTATCATTTAAAAAGAGGATACTGTTGTAAGAGTGGATGTAAGCATTGTCCTTACGGATATGATAAAAAAACAGATAGTTTTAAAGACTTGATAAAATAACCTCCATTTGTTGCTGAAGATCAAAGGCTTGTTCTTTCGCTTTTGTAGCAAAATTCTCATCCTTTCCAGCATAAATGATTCCTCTCGAAGAATTTATTAGTAACCCAACATTTTTAGTTAAGCCATATTTACAGACATCTTGTAAATTCCCTCCTTGTGCTCCAACTCCTGGAACTAGGAAGAAATGGTTTGGAACAATTTTTCTGATGCCTTTAAAGTATTCAGCTTTAGTAGCTCCAACAACAAACATTAAATTTTGATTGTTCTTCCAAGTCAGTGCTTTTTTTAAAACCTCTTTATAGAGTTCGTTTTCATTTACTTTTAATCCCTGAAAATCTAAACCTCCTTTGTTAGAGGTAAGCGCTAAAAGTATGGTGAACTTTTCTTCAAATGCTAAAAAGGGCTCAACAGAATCGCTTCCCATATAAGGCGCTACAGTTACCGAATCAAAATTTAAATCTTCAAAAAACGCTTTTGCATACATGGTTGAAGTGTTTCCAATGTCACCACGCTTTGCATCAGCAATGGTGAAAATATCTGGATGGTTTTCGTTTAAATAATTGATTGTTTTTTCTAATGAACTCCAGCCTTTAATTCCATATGCTTCATAAAAAGCGGTGTTAGGCTTATAAGCAACTGTAAGGTGATGAGTAGCGTCAATTATTTGTTTGTTAAATTCAAATATTGGATCTTCAAACTCTAATAAATAGGGTGGAATTTTAGTTAGATCGACATCTAAACCTATACACAAAAACGACTTTTTTTTCTTAATTTGATGTGTTAATTCTTGCTGTGTCATTAAAGGAATAAATTGTGTTTTGCAAATGTAAACAATTTAATACTTTAACTTATATTTGTCAATATTAAATATATTAAACTATGAGAACAAAGATTGTTGCAGGAAACTGGAAAATGAATAAAGACATTAATGAGTCAAGAGCTCTAATTAATGAAATAATTGCTAGCGTAAACAAAGATTCTTTGAATAATACACGAGTAATTGTTGCTCCTACATTTGTGAATTTAAGTGCTGTAGTTGATGAAGCGGATAAGTCGTTTGTAGAAGTTGCTGCACAAAATATGCACCAATCTGATAGTGGCGCATTTACTGGAGAAATTTCTGGAGGTATGTTACAAAGCATTGGCGTAGAATTAGTTGTTTTAGGTCATTCTGAAAGAAGAGCATACTTTGGAGAAACTGATGAGTTGTTAGTTCAAAAAGTAAACACTTCTTTTAAGCATAATTTAGAAGTAATTTTTTGCTTTGGTGAGGAATTAGAGGATAGAAAATCTGGAAATCATTTTAAAGTAGTAGAAAGTCAGTTGAAAAACGGACTTTTTCATTTGGATGAAGAAGAGTGGAGAAATATAATTCTAGCCTATGAGCCAGTTTGGGCAATTGGTACTGGAGAAACTGCAAGTCCAGAACAAGCGCAAGAGATGCATGCGTTTATTCGTAATCTTATTGCAACAAATTACAATCAAAATTTAGCAGATAGCGTTTCCATTTTATATGGTGGAAGTGTGAAGCCATCAAATGCTGAAGAAATTTTTTCTAAACCAGATGTTGATGGTGGGTTAATTGGAGGTGCTGCTTTGAAAGTAGAAGATTTTGCCGCAATCATTAAAGCAATTTAATTGGATAATATTTATATAGAATATAATTTTAAAACGTCTCCAAAAGAACCAACGACTGAAATTTTAATTGCAGAATTAGGAAATGTTGGTTTTGAAAGTTTTGTTGAAAATGAAGAGGGAGTTATTGCTTACATCCAAAAAGATGATTGGAATTCTTCAATTTTAGACGAAGTATTTGTTTTAAATTCTAAAGAGTTTTCAATTGAATATTCTCAAAAGGAAATAGAGCAAACAAATTGGAATGCAGAATGGGAGAAAAATTTTAATCCTATTCAAGTAGAAGGTTTAGTTAGTATTCGTGCGCCTTTTCATGATAATCCAAATTTAGAATATGATATTGTTATTGAGCCAAAAATGAGTTTTGGGACAGGTCATCATGAGACAACTCATATGATGGTTCAACATTTGATTGATTTAGATTTAGAAAACAAAAATGCACTTGATATGGGTTGTGGAACTGGGATTTTAGCCATTTTTGCTGAAATGAAAGGAGCCAGCCCAATTGATGCAATTGATATTGATAATTGGTGTTATCAAAATTCTATTGAAAATGTTGAAAGAAATAACTGTAAAAGCATTTCAGTTTTTGAAGGGGACTCCTCATTGCTTATCAATAAAAAATATGATTTAATAATTGCAAATATTAATAGAAATATTTTACTTGCAGATATGCAAACATTTACCAATTGTTTAAATGAAGATGGTGTTCTGCTTCTTAGTGGTTTTTATGAAGAAGATATACCTGTTATAGATGCGGAAGTTTCAAAGTATCAATTGAAATTAGAAAAAGTAATTGAAAGAAATAATTGGGTTGCATTAAAATATGTAAAATAAAAAGTTAGATTTTAAGTTTACTTAATTAATGAGTACAAAAAAGAAAATACAAGAAGAGGTAGATGTTTTAGAGCAAGAAACTCAAAAATATGAAATTGTGCTACACAATGATGATGTAAATACATTTGATTTTGTTATCGATTCTTTGATAGATGTTTGTGAACATACTTTAGAGCAAGCAGAACAATGTACTATTTTAGTACATTATAAAGGAAAATGTACTGTAAAAACAGGTGAATACGATTTTCTAAGACCTCTATGCGTAAAATTACTTTCTCTAGGCTTATCTGCCGAAATTGTTTAGTTTTTCTTCATTTTTTTAACATTTTTTTTGAATTACTTAAAATTCTAAAATGTAAATTTGTGCGTTAAAATTAAATAAACAAACAAAAATGTCTTACATGAAAAAACAAATTACACTTCTATTTTCTCTATTTGTAGGGGTTTTATCTGCCCAAGAGAATACAAACACATCTATTGCAACTAAATACGCCGAAACTATTACTGCTGAAGATATGAGAGAAGATTTAACAATCTTAGCCTCAGATGCCTTAGAAGGAAGAGAGACTGGAAAGAGAGGTCAAAAAATGGCTGCAGCTTATATTCGCGCTCATTTTGAGGAATTAGGATTGGAAGGTCCTGCCAAAAGCGGAAGCGGTTATTATCAAGATGTGAAATTAAAGACTTCTAAAGCAGGAGAAATTTATTTGAAAATCGGAGATAAAACGTTAACCAATTTAAAAGAATTTTTATACTATGGAGATGCTCAAAATACTGATGAAATAACTTCTGAAATCGTATTTTTAGGAAGTGGAAGTGAAAAAGAATTTGATGCAGTAGATGTGGAAGGGAAAATGATATTGTTTGTGAATTCTAGCAGAAGAGATAGACGCGAAGTTTTAAAACGAGCTAAGGAGCGAGGGGTATATACAGCAATAGCGGTAAGGTCTTTTGAGGATGAGGAGTTTAATACATTTTTAGCCAGATATTCTGGTTTCTTTACCAGAGAAACAATGTCATTAGATGTAGAGGGTGATGAGCAACTTTCAGGAACATTTTATGTGAGTCCAGCAACAGCAGGCGAAATTTTCGGAAAATCATTTGATGATTTAACGAAGTCGATAGAAAATTTTAATGCAGGAAAAAAGAGTGCGTTAAAAAAAATAAAGTCAAAAAAAATCAGTTATAAAATTGATTATATTTCTAAAAAGATAATTTCTGAAAATGTTTTAGGGTATTTAGAAGGTACTGATTTAAAAGAAGAATTATTAGTTATTACATCTCACTATGATCATTTAGGGATTCGAAATGGAGAAATATATAATGGTGCGGATGATGATGGGTCTGGAACAGTAGCTATAATGGATATTGCTGAAGCATTTGTAAAAGCAAAAATTGATGGAAATGGACCCAGAAGAAGTATACTTTTTATGACTGTAACAGGAGAAGAGAAAGGGCTTTTAGGATCTTCATTTTATGCTGATAATCCAATTTTTCCATTAGAAAATACTGTTGCTGATTTAAATATAGATATGATAGGTAGAATTGATGATAGAGAATTAGAGAGTCAAGATTATGTTAGCCTTGTTGGAGCAGATAAGTTGTCTACTGAATTACATGAAATTAGTGAGCAAATGAATAAAGAGCATACTAATTTATTTTTAGATTATACTTATAATGATGAGAACCATCCTGAAAGAATATACTATCGTTCTGATCATTGGAACTTTGCTAAAAACGGTATTCCAGTCATATTCTATACAACTGGATCTCATCCAGATTATCATAAGCCTACAGATGTAGTTGAAAATATTGAGTTTGAATTAATGACGAAACGTACAAAGTTAGTCTTCTATACAGCTTGGGAAATAGTGAATAGAGACAAAAGATTGTTAGTAGATAAGATAATGGATCCAAACGCTACAAGATAATATTTTCTTACAAAAAATATTTAAAGCCTGTTTCTAATTAGAAAGAGGCTTTTTTTT